>wild_sample_2__coassemble_2179_pt1 | contig 1600 bp, 2 predicted proteins | sample wild_sample_2__metabat2_low_PE_002 | metagenome-assembled genome bin wild_sample_2 | reverse complement strand
ATAAAAACAATATCAAAGATTGTACAAATCTTTCCTTGATTTTATAATGTACACTATCTCAAAACCATCAAAAAATATTTACCAGTCACGTCTATTAAGAATAAACAAGATTAAAGCGACCTTGTTTGCGGTCTGAAAGCATATAAAAAAATATATATGTTTTTATTCTTGACATTTGTATGTTTTTTTGATATGTATATACTATAAGGAGGTAAGAAAAATGAAATTGTATTCTGAAAAATTTAAAGAGTTGTCCGATGAAGAGTGTCGTTCTCTAAATGGTGGCCACTGGATTGGTGATGTCTTAGGAGCTATAGGGAAACTAGGAAAACCTGTTAATCCACAGCAAGTAGTTGATCAACTAAATGGAAAATATCCCAATCGTGGTCCCGGTAGTTCTTGTTCTCCAGGAGGTACTGGTGGGACACCTAATGCATGTAATTTCTGATAAGGAGCGTGTACTGTATGAAAGCTTTATATAAAGGATGCCCATCTGATGTATGGGAAATTAGTAAAAGCAATGTTCAACCAGTCTGGGTTAAAAAAGCATTTAAAGAGAATTATTTAAGATGGCTAGATGATAAACTAGTAATTTCTATGAGTGGAATAAATCCATCTGTTGGGTACAACTTAAAGATAGGACTATTAAGTTACCCTGGATATTCTGCATACCCAACAGCATATATTGGTGAATTTTTAGACGTTACTAATCATAGAGTGATTTCAAAAAAGAGTTTCAACACACATTATCAAATTATTGATCAAAATTAACAATAATGTGCTGATGTAATCGGTTGTATTAGAAAGTTTCTGGAAACAATAACTGACAGACAGGAACCTAATTTTTAAAGTTATGAATCTAATATATCTCTTCTTTCATTAAGTAATGAGAGATAAAAAGATTTCCATCTCAGAAGTGCACCCCAGAATATGGACTTTCCATGTAATGTTCCCGATAAACTGGACTAAAAATGGCTCTTTGTCAAATCGTGTGGGAAATAGCCAAACTCTATAAGCAAGTACTTCGGTGCTTGTTTTTTTAGTTAGTTAAAACAGTGTTCATTAACAGGATGCGTTTCTTGAAGTTTCTAAAGGTCCTAAAGCCAAATGCACAGCGCTTGATTGCTAATTCAATAGATGGTCGTTTTCTTAATAAAAATTGGTACTTTTTGACAAAGGGGTCAGGCAGCATACAGGTATCTAGTCCATCAATCAGATTGAAAAAGGCATCCGAATCTTTGTTTCTAAAGTGTCCCATCGCGAATTGTAATATCTGCCAAGCCTCGTATAATACAGAATCGTAGTTAATCAACTGTTCAACCAATTGCCGACTGGATGTCCATCTGCGTAAAGAGCGGGAGTAAAAAGAGGTCTCAGATAAGTCATCGTAATGCTTAAGCAAGTGCTTCCAATAATACTTAAGATGCCGGTATTCTGGAGTTCTTGTGTCAAATGATTTCATGACTTGTATGCGTAGAGTATTAAAGGCTCGTGTCATTTGTTGGACAACATGAAACCGGTCAGTGATGAGTTGCGCATTAGGGAAGCACCGCTTGATTAGCTTGTCATAGCTGTAATTCATGTCCATAACCAAATACTT
>wild_sample_2__coassemble_1254_pt1 | contig 2263 bp, 2 predicted proteins | sample wild_sample_2__metabat2_low_PE_002 | metagenome-assembled genome bin wild_sample_2 | reverse complement strand
TTGGTGCCAATGATTATCAAAACCATCGGTTAAGAAATCTATTCTTGACACAAAGTAATCGTTCTCAAGTATTTATGGTAAAAACGATTGCCCTTATTGTGACGAGTTTAGGACTGTCACTTGTATCGATTTACCTGACTATTTTGACAACGCATGTTGGGTTAGGATCGTTGGGATTAAATTTGATTAGGCTTAGCCCAATCGCTTGGCAATATATTGGCTATACTGGATTTTATTGGTTGATGTTGACCGTATTATCTTTTGGTTTAGCTATGCTATCAAAAAATGTGATACTCCCTTTGTTTGTGTTAATACCACAAATCTATAATTTGGGCGCTTTTTTAGCTGAGAGATGGGACTGGGCAACTTATTTACCTGTGGCAGCTGGAAATGGCCTCTTAGCAACACCTACTGATTTAATCCCTCAAACAATTTCTGAAGGGGTTATTGTCCTGATTGCTTGGCCATTTTTAATGATGATCATTGCCTATGTCAGATTCATTAAACGAGATGTTGGAGGTACTTATTGATGAGGAAATTCAGACTGATGTGTGAAATCATCACGTTTTTTTCTGACTATTGGTGTTGGATTGGGGTGATACTTGTCGTCATTTTGCCATCAGCTGGCTTATGTATCATCAAAAATGACATGCAAGACACGACCTATAGTTTAGGGAAAGTGCTTTTTTTAGCTCAAGTTGGTGTGATCCTATATAGTACCAACTATATTGGGCAAGAATACGCAACAAGTAGGTTGAGGGCAACGCTACTTGCGACCCCTAAAAGAGGCCAGTTGCTTATGTCAAAATTAGCTGTACTCACCTTAATAACGGGAGTAAGTTTTATCCTCAGTATGAGTCTAGCCATGCTTGTTGTCAAGCTAAATCATCAGGTATCCTGGGCTGTCATTTTTGAGAATAGCGTTATGCTGACTGCAGTATTGAGTTGGTTGATTTTAACATACTTAAGTTTTTTTGCTTCAATTTTGTTTAAATCTGGTATCGTCCCACTTGCGATTTTTGCATCATTGATCCTAGGCATGAGTCAACTCATGTTAGTGATTACAAAGTATGCCATATACTTACCAGATTTAGCCTTAATGAACTATTTTTCATACCCGACTAGTCCCTTGTTTCTATCACGGATGTGTGGTTTGATAGTAGGTTTGATTTGGTTATTGCCACTAGCCATATTAGCAAGTAAACGTTTTTTATGCCGAGATGTCAGATGACGCATAAATATCGAATAGTAAAATACTGGTATGAAAAATATCTGACGTAATCCATTGTCTATAAATCCCATTGTGGTCATGAACAATTTTTTTGATATTTTTGATGCCAATACCTGCTGATTCTCTATGTTTACGAGCTGTGACTTCCCTAATGTCAAATCGGTTCGTTAGCTCAATCAATAGGTTATGATTCGCTTGTTTGATCAAGATGTTGATCTTCTTTTCTTGATCAGCTGGTAGGCGGTTCAAAGCATTAATTGCATTATCGATTAAATTCCCAAGAAGTATGGCTAATATGTCACTATCAAGCCGACTATGTTTTGATAAAAAAACTTTAGCTTGAAAGTTAATATGATGTTGGTCAGCAAGATTTTTTTTGTCGTTGATTAGAAAATTGAGTAGGTAATCTTCAGTGTAGTAGTTATCAGTATGCTTAAGGCTATCTAAAGCATTTTCTAAATAGCGTTTGATATTAGCCGTATCATCATGACAGGCTAATCCTAATAGCAACAGGTATTGATTTTTTAAATCATGTTTGATTGCCGATAATTCTGTTTGTGATTGATTGAGTTGCTTGTAAAAATAGAGTTCTGATTTAAACACTTTATTTTGAGTCGTCGCAGAAGCTAGTTTTTTAAAATAACTTTTCAACAAAAAGTATAGATAACAGATGCAGATATTCATGTAGACAATACAGATAGTGATAAAAATGGGCATAAAGTACTTGTAGTTAAATAAGCTTACTTCGGATATGATTGCCAAGGTTAGGATAAAGGTACTGATACAAGGTATCGAGATGATGCTAATGATAAAGCAAAAATGTGTTTCTTTAAACATTAGATCGTCTCCCTGAGTCGGATGAGGATTTGTTCCTTTGCGACAGCTTTAAATTTTCGGCTTATCGGTAGGCTAATTTGTTGTTTATGACAAGTAAGTAGCATACTTTTTTGACTCAATTTTTGTATATAGGTAACATTGATAATATAGGAATGGTGGATTTGCACAAAATCAGCACTAAGTTTTTCAAGTAAG
>wild_sample_2__coassemble_882_pt1 | contig 2962 bp, 3 predicted proteins | sample wild_sample_2__metabat2_low_PE_002 | metagenome-assembled genome bin wild_sample_2 | reverse complement strand
TTGCACCTTCTTCACCAGTAGCCACGACGAAAGAAGGTGAGGCACGACCCTACTGGTTACGAACACCTTATACAGAACATGATACGACGATCTGGTTTATAAGTGCTATTGGTTCAGAAGGTTACATCCCTTTATGGGACATGTTGACTAAGGACGTAGCAGTTAGAAGTGTCCGACCTGCATTCTGTATCAAAAAAGATACAAAACTAGAAAGAAAGGAAGGAATTGTCCCGGGTAAGGCTGTCTTCGTTTTAAAAGAAGATATGAAAAGTAATGGAGGAAAAAGATGAAAAGACTAAAGATAAGTAAAAATGGGGTGAAACAAGCCTTTAAAATCTTTATTAGTTTGACAGTTATTTGGGGAGTATATGCCCTAGTCCAACTGAATAGGCAGGTCACAGTCAAGGATATTGCCTTCGATAATATCTTGTCGATCATCAACAAACTAGATGGCTATACTGTTTACCTGAAAGAAAAGGGGGGCTATGAACCTTATCTCGTGCTAAGTAAAAACTACAACGGCTATGGGAATGTGCTCTTACTCAGAAAATATCTGTTAGATGAGGAACGGATTTTTAATGAGGCAGAAGGCTATGGTGCCTACTATGAAGACAGCAGGATCGATAGCTACTTAGTGTTTAGTCCTAGGACAACTCTTAAAATATAAGGGACACCAACGATAAATAACGGTGTCAAGATGCCGTTCAAACCTAGACTTATTAGCATGGTTTTACGTATAAAACTGTGACTTAAGGTATAGTGAATGCCTGATTTTAAGTCCCCGACTAAGACGACTAGCATACTGCCAGAATAGGGAATCTTATTTTTAGGGACTGAAATACGTGTCTCTAAGCTTGCAGTTAGGCAAAACACGATGGTTGTGATAATTAGCATTTGCTTGATGCCAATCATGCTGTATAGGAGGCCACCTAAAATAGGTGCAAGGATACCAGATAAGGATTGAACAGCCTGTAATATACCATTTGCGGCCTCTAGTCTATCTTTTTCTGCGATACTGGGAATGATTGCTGTTACAACAGGTGTGTCTGTTGCACCGATAAAGCCAAACAAGATCATAGCAATCGCAATAACCACCAAATTGGCCTGATTAGCTAAAAATACAAGGAGTAGTGAGAAACTGATTATCCCATTTATGATGTCAGTCCCAACCATCAGTGTTTTCCGGTTAAAGCGATCTGCTATGACACCTGCAATAGGTGAGAGTAAAATGGGTAAACTAGATATGGCAAATAATGTAGCAAAGATATCTGCTCGTCCTGTCAAATCCAGGACATATAAGGAAAGTGCAAAGCGAAGTAGTGCTGTACCAAAAACAGAAACGGCTTGGCCGATGACAAGTTTGATAAAGTTAAAAGGTGTTTGATATATCTCATGTGGTGCTGAAATCATTTAGATTACTCCTATATCGTCATGTAAGAAAAAGCAGTAGTGGCGTCGGTAGTGTGTCGACTGATGGTAAAAGAAAAAACCAATGATAAAGTAGCTAGCTACTTTATCATTGGCTCTGCGTCATGGCGTCTGGCTCTACTATTGGGGTTATGGTGAGGTGCTTGACGTTAACAAGTTGTTCTTGTTTACATTTGGGACAGTATAAGGGGAAATGTTCGATTACTGTGTCAAATCTGATTTTGATTCGGGTTTTGCTACGACAAGTCGGGCATATTAGCCAAGTTGTTTGTGTCATGTAGTAGCCTCCTCTAGCTTAAGTGAGCTAATCGTCTTCACTCATAATTGTTGCATGATGCGTGCAGCAACTTTATCCTTGGTAATTTTTGCCTCATCTATGCCTAAGACACAAAATAATGTCGTTAAAACTGCTGATAGCCTTACCTCAATCTTGCTATCTTGTAAGCCACTTAGATCATACAAGGTCTGCATCCCTGCGATAAGGAACTGAATATCTGACAGAGGTGCCGGAGATGAAAAGTCACCAGTTTGATTTCCTTCGATAATGATTTGTTCATAGATAGGACAAAGTAGTTCAAGTGTTCTTTGCATCGCCCTTTGCTTCATCAGGGCATTATGTGGCTGGTGGAGTTGTGCTATGATGACTTTTTTATCTTCTGATTTAGGATTGCTAAATAAAACTGATATGAGTTTTTCTATAGGAGCCATCTCTTTATTTGCCACTATCACCTTAGCTTGTTTAATTTCTGCATCAATCACCCGCATGATCACTGCATCCATCACTGCCTCTTTTGAGTCAAAGTAATAGTAAAAAGTCCCTTTTGCAATCCCAACTGCCTTAAGCACCATATTGACGGTTGTTGGCTCATATCCTTTCGTCATAAATAAGTCGGCTGCAAAATTTAAAATTTCGGTTCTTTTTAGATCAAACTCTATACTATGTGACATCACTTCTCCTCATTCGACCGTTGGTCTATACCTATATAGTACTAGACCGTTGGTCGAATGTCAAGGGAAAGCTATATTTATTTAACATATGATGATGGTTGATCTAACGAATTGATTTATCTTGAGTTTCTGCTTGACATTGAACCATGGTTCACAGTTATAATAGAGGGTAAGAGAGGATAGTCTTATGTATACCATCAAAACATTAGCGCAATCATTACAGATACCCGTGTCTACCATTCGTTACTATGAAAAGAAGGGCTTGCTGACTGCTAGAAGAGCATCAAATAACTATCGGCAGTTTACTGAAGCAGATAGAGACCAACTTAGCCTAATCTTAGTGATGAAATATGCAGGGTTTAGCTTAGCTGAGACAAAGGACATGCTCAGCTTTACAGGTCTTTCACAAGCGTCCTGTGCGAGTGAGACACAGAAGCTGATTCTGCAAAAGAAAGCAGCACTTTTACGAAAAATTGACAACTATAAAACGATTGTTCAGTTATTAGATACGGTTGGTCCCTTAGCCGTAACTAGTGATACGCCTGAGGCAGAAGCACGCTTAGCTCAAAAGATTAATGACATATTT
>wild_sample_2__coassemble_188_pt1 | contig 2991 bp, 3 predicted proteins | sample wild_sample_2__metabat2_low_PE_002 | metagenome-assembled genome bin wild_sample_2 | reverse complement strand
CAAACAAACCACACCCTTGATTTCTTGATGAATTACTTCGAGAGATATCTTGTTTTTCACTGCTTTGGAGATTTGTTCGTCCAATTGAGCGTTCAGCTTTGTGTAACGTTTAGAGTGTGTTCTTAAAGTCTCGTAGCTCTCTTGGGCAATTTTCGCTGAATACTTTGTCTTATACTTGAGTTGAACTGTTCCTCGTTGTTCGTTGAATCGTTTGAGGGGCTTTACCAAGACGATAAGCGATCTCTCGGTTACTGATTTTCTCCTTATTGTGCCAACGTTCAATAAGGAGACGTTCTGACTCTGTTAAATGCTTGCCTTTTGAGGTATAATTGTTTTGCATCATGAAACCTTCCGACTTTGTTTTTTAGCAACTACAAGTCTAACATTTCATGGTGCTTTTTCATTCTCTCAGGGTGGCTAACTTCATTTTACAATTTGCGTTATATTTTCATCTATTATCAACATTACTCATATTATATCAAAAAATTAGATGCCTGACCAATACATAAAACACCTAAGCAAATGACACTGATGTGCTTAGGTATTTTTCTTATTTTAATTCGTTACGGTTCATGATTTCGTCAATAAACCCATAGTCCAAGGTTTCTTCAGCAGACATCCAGCGATCACGCTCAGCGTCTTTATGAATTTTATTCACTGTTTGACCAGAATTATCAGCCAATATTTTTTCTAATGTTTTACGTGTTCGTGATAAATGGTCAGCAACAATCTGCATATCTGTTTGTTGTGTACCACCACCAGTACCACCCATCGGTTGGTGGATGAGGTATTCAGCATTTGGTAGCATGAAGCGTTTACCCTTAGCACCAGATGAGGCGATGATCGTACCCATAGATGCCGCAACACCCATGACAATCGTCTGTACATCAGATTTGATAAAGTTCATCGTGTCTACAATAGCTAGACCTGCCGAAACTGATCCACCTGGTGAGTTGATGTATAAATAAATATCTTTAGTCGCATCTTGGGCATCTAAGAACAAAAGTTGCGCAATAACAGCATTGGCCATATTGTCTTCTACTTCGCCTGTAAGCATGATAATTCTGTCTTTCAAAAGACGTGAATAAATATCGTAAGCACGCTCACCGCGACTTGATTGTTCGATGACTGTAGGAATGAGTACCATGTGAGAAGCTCCTTTTTTCTAATTAATAGATTCATTATATCTTATTGGTCAGTGAAGGTCAAATATTTAACTTGCAATCACCAAGCTCAGTTAAACTCACTCTATTATATCAAAAAACAAGATTTTTTCTCTATCCCAGCACTTTAGAGGTTGATAATCAGTAATTTTTCACGCGTCATGGCATCAATCGTCCGTGAAATACCATGCACACCCATACCAGAATTTTTAACACCTAAGAATGGGAAGTGGTCAGGGCCACGTTCTGTTCTACCATTAATTTGGACAGAACCTGCTTCTATTTTTTCAGCAATCGCTGCTGCACGTGAAAAGTCTCTTGAAAAGACTGAGGCTTGCAAGCCATATTCAGATTGGTTAGCAAGTTCAATCGCTTGGGCATCCGATGACACGCGAATAATCGGTAATACTGGGCCAAATGGTTCTTCCCAAGCTAGACGCATATCTGGCGTGACATGGTCAAATAAGGTCGGATAAATCAAGTTATCTTCCCGTTTATTGCCAACAAGTAGGGTCGCACCATCAGCGATGGCATCTGTTATCAAGCCTTCAACATAATCAGCTGATCCTTTATTGATTAATGGCACAATCACTGGATTATCAATCGGCATACCGACTGTCAGTTTTTCAACTTCGCCTTTTAATTTGGCAACAAGTTCGTCTGCTACAGCTTCATTCACCAAGACGCGTTTGATTGCTGTACAACGTTGACCTGAATAGCTAAAGGCACCACTCATGATTTCAAACACTGCCTTATCGATATCCGCATCTTCACAGACAATCGCAGGATCTTTACCGCCTAATTCTAAGACCATCGGTTTCATCGTTGAAAAGCTAGATAGATGACGACCAGTTGTCGCACCACCTGTGAAGGAAATCATATCAATTCCCTCATGCTCACTGACATAGTCCCCAATATCCGATCCCTTACCAGTCAGTAGCTGTAAAATGTCAGCTGGGAACCCAACCTTGTCAAATGACTCGATAATTTTGACAGCAGAAATGGCACCCTGTGTTGCTGGTTTGAAGACAACTGCATTACCAGAAATCAAGGCCGGTGCGATTTTAGCAACAGATAGGTTCACCGGATAGTTAAAAGGTGAAATTGCAAGCACTGTCCCTAAAGGAATGCGTTTAATAATCGCAATCTTATTTTTTGACCCACCAGGATAGTTTTGTCCTGACATCGACGTGTCATTTGTATGAATATACTCTTGTACCGTATAGCGGATAAACTCCGCAGTTCTGGTGACTTCTTTAACCGCATCATTCCATGTCTTACCGACTTCTTGCATGATGATTTCCGCAATCTCATGTGCATCAACCTCAAGTTGGTCTGCCCATTTGTTTAACAAGTCAGCACGCTTAAATAAATCAAGGTCTGCCCAGTCTTTTTGTGCTTTTTTTGTCGCAGCAATCGCTAAATCGGCTTCTGCTTTTGAAATAGCCTGTACACGACCAACAAGCGTTTGCTCATAGGGACAGTCGATATCAATCAAGTTCCCAGAAGTTGAGGTAACAAATTTACCACCAACATAATACTTATATGTGTTAATTTCAGACATTTTTTCTCCTTTATATCTACCAATTACCCATGTTTAAATGACAAAACAACATGATTTTAAATACAATCTTGAGGTCTCATCTAGCCATTTATTTCGAGGTCATTAAAGCCTGAATTCAGGCAAAAAACTACCCTATACCATGACCGGTCATTTTGGTATTAAATGCTATTGTAAAATAATTCACAGCTTTTGTCAACGTAATTGTCTGAAAATTCACGTTATTATTGACGAATTAAGAGATGGTTATAAACCCGCTGCACTAAA
>wild_sample_2__coassemble_250_pt1 | contig 3232 bp, 2 predicted proteins | sample wild_sample_2__metabat2_low_PE_002 | metagenome-assembled genome bin wild_sample_2 | reverse complement strand
TTGATAGAGGAGAGGGGTACATAGAAAAAGCAAGAAGCAATTATGGCTTATTTTATGGATTCTATAAGAAATTAGAGGTGGAGACTGATGAATAAAGTTGTCGTACTAGGCAGTTTAAATATAGATTTGGTAACTACCCTAGCGAGGTTACCTGAGATAGGTGAGACGATCATCGCCAAACAACTAGACTATTTTGTAGGCGGCAAGGGGGCCAATCAAGCTGTTGCAGCATCAAGAGTTGGGGGTGATGTGATGATGTTAGGTAAAATCGGCCGTGATACTTTTGGTGAAAAAATTCTTAATCAGCTTAAGCAAGAACACTTGAACTTAAAAAGTATCGAGGAAGACGACAAGTCTTTTACAGGTATCGCTAATGTCTTTAAGTTACCAACTGATAACTGTATTACCGTTGTCGCTGGTGCTAACGGCATGGTTGATGACAAATATGTCGTCGCACACGCTGATAGTATAGCAGAGGCTGATGTCCTGCTCATGCAGTTAGAAATTCCGATTGAGGCTGTCAAACAAGGGTTAAGCATTGCCAAAGCAGCGGGTCTTGTAACGGTTTTGAATCCTGCTCCATTTTCAGCAGCTGTTTTAGACCTCCTACCACAAGTAGACTACCTCACACCTAATGAATTAGAGTTTTCAAGTTTATTACCTGATAGTCTAAAAGAATTGCCTTTTGAAGAAGCCATGCTGTCATTCTCAGAACAGTATGATACAACTATGATTGTGACTAGAGGTGCCAAAGGGGTAGCTTATGTTCAAGATAGTCAGCTATTAACAGTGCCAACTCAAGAGGTAACCGTAAGCGATACAACGGGTGCAGGGGATACCTTTAACGGTATCCTAGCACAGCAGTTAAGTCGTGGAGAATCTCTAGCAAATGCGATTTCGCTTGCAACGCGTGGTGCAACTTATGCCATCACGAAATTTGGTGCACAGACTGGTATGCCAACCCTGCTTGATTTGCAAGCGTTTCAAGCCTAATCATGTCATTACACTAAGTTAATATAGCCTATCACACAAATCGTGATAGGCTATTTTTATTAGCGATTCATGAGAGAAATTGGTTAAATATACCTGAAAATAAGCCAGTACATGCTATACTATAACTATTAAGATGGTGTGTATTTGAAAGAGGAAACCGAGTATGTCAGACAATAAATATCTCTCTCTATTAGCTGAAAAATATGAAACGACAGATAAAGTCAAAAGTGAACTAGTCAACTTAGAAGCCATACTCAATTTACCAAAAGGTACTGAGCTTTATATCAGTGATATCCATGCTGAATATAAGGCCTTTAACCATATCATTCGGACGGGTGCTGGGAATATTAAGGAAAAAATAGATGAAATTTTTCCGGATGAAAATGCGCAAGAGATGGAACATCTGGCGATGTTGATTGCCTATCCGACGGATATGATGCAAGGTAAGGCGACTGATTCAGCTGAGGCTAATCTCTGGTCAGCAGTTACCATTAATCGATTACTAAAATTATTACGCCATCTCGGTACCAAGTATTCGCGTTCTAAAGTGCGTAAGGCAATCGATGAAGATTTCCGGTATTTTACGGAAGAATTAATGCTAAGTGTTGATGCCAATCAGACTGAGAAAAAAGACTATTACCAACAAATCATCAAACGATTAATTGAACTTGACCAAGATGAAAAGTTCATCCGCAGTCTGTGTATCACGATACAAGAGTTAACTGTCGATCATTTGCATGTTGTTGGGGATGTGTTTGATCGGGGTGCTGGCGCTGACAAGGTCATGGATAGGTTGATTCAGTTTCATAATGTCGATTTTCAGTGGGGTAACCATGATGTGCTTTGGATGGGGGCTTATGCGGGTAACTTAGCCTGTCTTGCAACGCTGTTAAGGATAGCAGTCAAGTATAATTATCTCTATGAGTTAGAGGCTGCCTATGGCTTAAATCTCAGACCTTTATTCTTGTTTGCTGAAGCACATTATACTGATAACAACTCAGGATTCACACCAGCATCACGCGCAGATGATGAACTTTACGGGGTGGAAAACCAAACACGGCTATCACAAGTACATCAAGCCTTGTCAATTATTCAGTTCAAGTTAGAAGGACAGATTATCTCTAGACGACCAGATTTTGAGATGGCAGATCGTAACTTACTTGAGAGAATTGACTATGATCAGCAGACCATCAATCTGTCTGGTCAAACATATACGCTCAAAAATGCGTGTTTTCAAACGATTTCCCCTGAGTTGCCTAATCAGCTAACTGATGGTGAAACCTACGTTATGACAGCTATCTTAGCCTTTCTTCAAACATCTGAAAAATTTCAACGACATATGCACTTTCTAGTTGAAAAAGGATCAGCTTATTTGGTCTATAACCGCCATTTGTTATACCATGGCTGTATCCCTTTAAAAGATGACGGCTCATTTTTGGAGATGAAAATCGAGGAAGCTAGCTATTCTGGTCGGGCCTTGCTTGATCAATTTGATGCGCACATTAGGCGAGGTATTCACTATCCTGACATTAGAGATGATTATTCGACAGATTTGATGTGGTATGCCTGGGCTGGTAAGTGTTCTCCCTTATTTGGTAGATCATCGATGACGACCTTTGAACGGTATTTTATTGCAGATAAAAAAACACATCAGGAAGGGGATAATGCCTACTTTACCTATCGTGAAGATCCTAAAATGATGACCAAGATATTAGCCGAATTCGGCTTAACGGATCCCCAGTCAGTTGTCATTAATGGTCATACACCTGTTAAAGTCGGCGATGGTGAAAGTCCGATTAAAGCAGCAGGTAAACTGATGGTCATAGATGGTGGGATGAGCAAAGCCTATCAAAAGACAACAGGTATAGCTGGTTATTCCCTACTAAATGACTCCTATGGCTTTAAAATCGTGACGCATGCACCCTTTACGTCTATAGCTGATATCTTAGCTAAAGGTAAGGGCAATGAGTCTTTGAAATATTTTCTTGAAGAAAAACCGAAACGTCGCATGATTAAAGATACAACGATTGGCGATCGGTTACGTGCAAGCATCACTGATTTAAATGCCTTATTGGACTATATGCCCTGATTGGCTGACTAGGCCTATTTCGACAAAAAGGAGGATGTGACATGATTGACTTACTACTAGCACTGGTGATTACAGCCCTATCTACATGGGCACTTGCATCTTATGCAAAGGCAACAAAATAAAATCATCAAAACACCTTAAACACCTTTT
>wild_sample_2__coassemble_779_pt1 | contig 3319 bp, 2 predicted proteins | sample wild_sample_2__metabat2_low_PE_002 | metagenome-assembled genome bin wild_sample_2 | reverse complement strand
TGATATAATCACAAATTTCAGGGTAAAGACCTTGACTTTCATAGTCATGTAAAATCTTAAGAAATTGTCTTCGAACTTCTGCTTTAGGGTCAAAGTAGAGGACTTTCGTTTTTAAGATACTATTCATGATGAATGTTTGCTTAACAAAGAAAGATTTACCCATACCCATTTGACCTGTTACTTTGACTAGTCCATCAAAACTGATTTTCCCCTCTACATCTAACTTGTTAGCTTGTAACAGATTATAGTAGACACAGTTTCTTGAATTTTCAAGTGCTTCTTTCAAGCCACCAGACCAGCGCTCAGTCCTTGAATCAACACGTCCCATATAGAAACCAACATCAGAGCCTACTTTTTGACCAGTAAAAAATAGACTTTCCGCAAAGCCTGCTATAGTGGTTGTTTGTAAGTATCTGCGTTCATTTTCAAATAACGGCTCAGTTAATCTATGTTTGTAAAAAAGATAAACTTGGTCATCTTTGGCACGTGCCAATTTAATTTCCCATTTTTTGAAATTACGCATAGCAATTTTTATCTTTTCTTGTAAGCGGTCATAATCATCATCATAGATAAATAGTGAATGAAGATAAGAAATAACTTTCTCGCCACGATTTGATTTTTTGACTAAATCTTCTGAAAGGGCTTCGGCTTGACCAATTTCATCACGGACAATCCCATTTCTCATGGCAATATCATAGTTTGTCTTACTATGCTTTTGTTTAGCACGGTTGGCCCGTTGTTGCATAGAGTTGAAGCCATTCTTTTTCGCAAAGATAGCTTTTGTTTCTACTTCTGTTTCAAACCCTAATAAACGTCTTTTTTCCATAAAATGATTATAAGACAAATTAGCAGGCGGTACAGTAATCGGTAGAATAGCTAAGTAGGTTTTTTGCGCACCGTCAGATAAAGTGATCAAACCGTGATGTTCAAAACCAACTTTTGAACTACCAAAATTACTGATATCATTTTGAACTTGAATCACTTCAAGTTCTTTGTCAACCCACATACCACGTGAATATTGACGGTTATTAATAAATATTGTTTGGTCTTCTTTTGGTATGTAAGCATTAAGCGGTAACAACCCTTGATAAATTTCATGATTGAGTGCTTCAAAACGTTCATACCAATCGTCATCAAACGTTACACTTGACCCAACACTTGCCATCACTTTATTTGAGAAATCAGTGACCGCTGTTTTTAGGCCATCTCTAAAATCAAACGTGACATGATTATTTCTAAGTGGTATCGTCAGAAAATACTTGTCTTGTTCTGTTTTACCGATTTGTTTTTCCAACTCCTCAGCTTGTCTTTTCATCGTATATAAAGCAAATGGTTTAGTATCTTCTGCTAAGTCTTGTTCTAAGAATTGATAATTATGTGTGGCTTTAGTAGAAAATGGAATCGTTGAGAGTTCAAAGCCACCGAAAACTTCTAAATCAGATAAGGTATCAGCTACCAAGTCCTTATATTCATTTTTCAATGTAATATCTACTGTATTAATAATTGTTTCGGGAACTTCATACATTGCATAGACATCAAGATTTGACCGTAACATCAAATTGCCATGAAAAGCAACAATCCCATTTCTTTTATTCAAATTTTTACTCCTTATAATTTTTAATCATGATACCTTGTGAGAGGTAATGTGTGTCGCTTCTTCTGCCATAGATGAGCCAATAAACAATCTTATCCCATAAAAATCTATGAAAGAATTTACCGTCAATTTTCAAGTCAGCTACTGGATCGGCGAAGTTCCAAGCAATTAAAGCTGAGAAGATGAATGCCCAAGAAATTGAAAAGAAAAACAAGACTTTCCAAAAAATAAGCATCGATAAAACAAACTCTAGTATGAGATAAACTGCCCAAGCTAATTTTTTTTCGCCAATCAGTGGCAAGGGTGGTAGATAAGACGGTGCTTCTAAAGAAAGCTGATAAGAGAAGGTATCTCTATCAGGGTATCTATCTTTATCTTCCATATCACAACTCCCCTGAAAAACTATTGATAATCTTACCTAAAGCACTAATGACGGTAGTAATAATACCTTCCCAAGCACTACGAGAGGATGAACTTACAATACTGGCTACAAATAAGCCAATTAAGGCAGTCCAAAGTGCGTCTACTTTATTGCCTTTAGTGAATGCTTTCAAAGCACCAATACCACAAGCTAATATAATGAGAACTGCGACTACATTTGATACATTATTCATATTATTTTTCCTTTTCTACTTTAAAGTAATTTTGTGAGACACCATGTGTTGAAGTTTTAACAAACCACGTGTCGCCATTTTTCTTGACAACTAGCTCAAAGTTTTCTTTATGAAGTGATCCGAGACTGTCTTTGAAAGAGACGGTTACAACTGCGTTTATCGTACCAGATGACCCTTTTGCATAATAAGTGTAGAGCAACTTATCAAACTTATAGCCTTTAATACCAACAATATCAGCACTCATAGTCGCAAGTGTTTTATCATCCGTGGTATAGGCTGTGAAAAAGGCTTCTAAGAACGTATCAAACTTTTTAGATTCTTTTTCAGTATAATCTTCTGTTTGTTTAGTCAAAGCCTGTTTTTTCGTATCTTTTCCTTGTAGCTCACTTAAAGCCGTCACAAATGGTGTATCTGACACGTAAAATGTATCATTTTTACTAGCAAACGGTACATTAAATTCTACTGATTTATCAAGCCATTTACTATCTTTATCATCGGGTTTTTCTTTGACTTGATAAGTCACAACATAGACAGCTACATTATTTTCAATCTTTAGTAAGGTACTAGAGACTAGTTTCATATCACTTTTATTTTCAGGTAGATAAGTCATATTGACATTATTACCGAAGTATTGTGTCAGATTTTTTGAATAGTCTCCTGCATTTTGCACGGCATAATTGAAATATGTTTTGATAAAGCTAGTCATATAGACATTGACTTTATTGTCTGTTTCACTCAATAAGCGCTTATCTACCACAGCTGATACATTAGGCCTTGATAGAGCTTTTGACTTAACCATGATAGATAGCGTCAGTGCCCCTGCGGACAAGGCTAATAGAGTTGCGATCGTGCCATAGACAATGATCTTGCTTTTGAAAGTGCCAGACCCTTTAAGCGTGAACTTTTTCTTAGGTTTACTGGCAAACTCAACCGTTTGTTTTTTTGAATTATCGGCTTTATGCGGTAGCAACTTGTCTTTTTTAGTCTTGATTGCTTTTAACAGCCCTTTTTTTTCCTTTTCAGGTATTATTTCAGGCTCCTGTTGTTTTTCATCGTAACGTGCAATCAATCGTTTAGCTTCTGATAAAGTAAATAAGTCGTCAGGTTTGAC
>wild_sample_2__coassemble_278_pt1 | contig 4350 bp, 5 predicted proteins | sample wild_sample_2__metabat2_low_PE_002 | metagenome-assembled genome bin wild_sample_2 | reverse complement strand
ATTTTTGTTAAATAGAGAAGGGATCTCTATGAGTGTCAGCTATGGAAACATGCTATTCACCTTTATAAAAAATTTGGTTTTGAGGTAGTAGAGTGTAGAAGTGATGATATTTTAATGATTCTGGGTTTGAGTTCAAAATCATTTGGAATATAGTAAAGAAAATACAATAGAGTTTTTTAATTCAAAAAACAAATGTTCAGCTTACAGTTTTTTTTGTACTAAAATTATTGGGTTTCCAATTTATTTATATGATAAACTCCTATGTGAGAGGTGATAAAAATGATGCATCAATTTAACAAAACCATCGACTATTTAGAAAGTACACTTACATCGGAAGTTGAACTTAAAAAATTTCAAAACATATCAGGTTATTCCTATCCACTATTTAGTAGAATTTTTTCGATTCTATCAGAAATTACTTTGGCAGAATACTTGAGAAATAGAAAACTTACACTAGCTGTAGATGATCTGTTGAATACTGATCAAAAAGTAATTGATATTGCTTTGAAATATAATTATGATTCAGCTGATGCTTTTAGTTTTTCTTTCAAAAAGTTTCATGGGAATTCACCCTCAGAAGTTCGAAAAGGGAAAAACTATAATTTATTTCCTAAAATGAAATTAGCTTTAAAAGTAATAGGAGGAAGTCAAATGAATATTAAAATCGAAACAAAGCCATCATTCAAAGTAGCTGGCGTATTAAAAGAAAACATTGATTCTAATCAATGTCCGAGTACATGGGATGAATTATATAGTAAATATAGTTTTGAACAATTAGAAAGTTTTGGAAATGGTCAATCATTAGGTGTTTGTTATGAGAATGAGGGAAATGATAAGATTAATTATATGGCGGGTTATAACGTCTTGGATGACGCTAAAGCTAGAAATTTAGGACTTGATATCTTAGAAGTCAAAGAATCTGAGTATGCAGTAGTTCCAGTTAAAGGATCAGTCCCTGATTCCATTCATCAGGCATGGAAATATCTGCTTGAAGAATTTTTCCCAGAAAATGGCTACAAACATTCAGGTTTACCAGATTTTGAAGTATATACCGAAAATGATATTCATGATCCCAATTATGAAATGGAGCTTTGGGTACCAATTAGTAAACAATAAAAATGTAGATTATTAAAATTCTTAAGAAAGATTTCTTAGGGATTTTTTGGTATTCGAATAGTCTGTGCTATAATTATGGTAATTTGACGAAAGGAGGTAATATTATGAAAATAAACAACACTGGAGGTTTGCTTTTAGTTTAACCTCTTAAGGAGAAAAAAATGAAAGCCTATATTGATCAAAATCAAGAAAGATGGGATAGAGTTTCTAGTAGACAAGGTAATCCATATACAATTCCATACAGTCATGAAGAATTACAAGAATTAAAAGATAAACCAATTGAAGTAGCTCTTACAGTTGGGAAGTTAGTGCCATTAACATGGTTTGAGAAAGCCAAAGGTAAGCGATTATTAGGTTTAGCTTGTGGTGGTGGACAGCAAGGACCTATTTTTGCAATGCACGGTTATGAAACTACCATCATGGATTTTTCAGAATCTCAGCTATCTAAAGACGTAGAAGTAGCAAAACGAGAAAATTTGTATATTAAAACTGTACAGGCTGATATGACCAAACCATTCCCATTTGAATATGATAGCTTTGATATTATTTTTTGCCCTGTCTCAAATGTCTATATTGAAAATTTAGATAATATGTATTCAGAAGCCTACCGTGTTTTAAGAAAAGGTGGATTATTAATGATTGGATATATGAATCCGTGGATTTATATGTATGACGGAGATGAAGTTTGGGATCAACCTGAGAAGGAATTATTATTAAAATATAGCCTTCCTTTCAACTCAAGACTTTTAGAAGAAAAAGGTCAACTAATAATTGATCCAGAATATGGATATGAATTCAGCCATACTTTGGAAGAACAAATTCAAGGTCAATTGAGAAATGGATTTGCTATGATTGACTTTTACGAATCAAAAGATAGTAGAAATCGTTTAAGTCAGTTTGGCTCAGACTATATAGCTAATCTATCTGTTAAATTATAGGAGAATAGGCTGGAAAATAGTAAAGTTGAATAATATTGGAAAGAGCAAGAAAGCTTGTAAGGTAAAAATCAGCCCAATCAACAGGATCAGCAACACAAACAACGTCCCACTGATAATGATCAACCAGTGGATATTGCTACCTAAAATTGTAATCGCCAGCATGGTTAAAAACGAATAGAAAAATAGCGAAAACCAAATACCGTTACCTAGGCGAACCTTATCGCGATGATAACGCCAACCAAAAATGGTTCCAAATATGAGTGGTACTAACCAGCCCCAGTAAAACATTGCTGGAACTGGAACCCAAACCGCTGCGTCATTCACATCAATACCCCCGCATTAAGTTTTATTTCAGCTTCCATCATAAAGGACTCCCCGCGGGACTGCAATCAGGAGTCATTACTTCAACTGTTTTTGTTCATTATAGAAATTACGGTAAGCTAAATAGCACGCAATGATTGACCCCAAACTAGTCGCTGATAAGAGCATGAACGTGACCATAATTTGATACCTAATGGCCCGTACTGGATCGACCCCTGCAAAGATCAAACCGGACATCATCCCTGGCAGACTGACTAGACCCACAGTCTTTGCCGAATCAATGGTTGGTGACATCCCCGTACGAATCGCCTCACGCACGATGGCAATCGAAGCATCAAGTAGACCAGCCCCTAACGCCAACCGTTCAAGCACACCTTGCCGCTGGTCATGAAACTGACTATTGAGGCTGCGATAAGCCAGCCCAATTGCGACCATTGAATTCGACGCAATCATACCAGAAATGGGAATCATTTGCGATGGCACAAACTTAATCGCACCAGATAGCACGAGGACGCCGAGTGTTACCCCCGTACTAACAAAAATGGCTAATAACGAAATGGCTAATGCATGGTCAATCCCCGGCCCCCGTTTTTTCGCATTCCAAGCCGCATTGAAGATAATGAAGCCTATCATCGCCAGCGTTAGCCACAAATTGTTGACTCGGAAAATATACTTTAGCAAGTAACCCACGATAAATAGTTGTACAACAGCCCGCACGACACCAATGACGATGTCCCTATCCAAGCCAAGTTTCTGCCACAAACTAATTCCTAACGCGACGAGCACTAACATTGCCGCCAAAAATAGCGACGTATTATTAACTGCTAAATTCATGCGTGTACCTCCAATCTGCCAGCAACCACTTTCGCTAATTGATCTGCCGCAGCAATCTCTGTCGCGTCATGAGTAATCATGATCGTTGTCACGTGATCCTGCTCATTTAACTGTCGTAACCAGGCGTGCACGATTTGCTTATTATTTTCATCCAAACCAGCTGTCACCTCATCTAATAACAACACTTTTGGTAAGAATAAGATGTTGCGAATCAGCGCGACCCGCTGCCGTTCACCACCGGAAAGCTCGATAATCGGCTGATGCAGGGTTCGTTCGGACAGCCCAACATTATTTAACGCCGTTACCACTCGTTGCGTATCCGTGACTTGCTTACGAATTTGGTACGGGAAAGCTAAGTTATCTGCCACCGTCTCACCAAATAACGTCGGTTGTTGGAAACAATATGAGACTTGCCGCCGATACATGATTGGGTCATAACTTTCAATCGGCTGCCCATCAAAAATCAAGGTCCCACTTGTTTTAGAAATCATGGCCGCAATGATCCGTAATAACGTACTTTTCCCACCACCGGATGGTCCCGTCAATGTAATATGAGCCCCAGCTGGAATCTGCCAATCAACATCATGTAAAATATGTTGATCAGCGATTTGATAATTAACTTTTTCTAAACTAATCAATGAATTCATATGCCCACCCCCGATCGCACAATGATCGGCGCCGACAACAGCCGGATGAAAAAGTGCTCAGAAGTCAATAAATTGGACTTATCTGTTTGATGTATTAATACACGAACCTGTGTAGCCATTGGCAAAGCCATATGAATCATACCTGAGTCAAAGTGTTCCGTATAACTACGGAGGAGTTCTAATTGAACTTTTAATTTATCATTATTTTCCTTGATCGATCGTTTTTGTCTAGACATACGTTTTCTCCTATCTAGGGAGTATTATATCATTTTATAAAAAAACAACCCCCGTTATCTAACTATTAGATAATGGGGGCTGTTTTAATAGTCTTTCCTAGGGGTCATTATCTAATTATAGACCCTAAACAAACATCTTTTGTAAAAAGCCTTTTTTCTGTTCTTTCAACAAATCTAACTTACGTTGATGAAGAGCGATAGTCTCGTCTAGCTGTTGGAAGAAGGAACCGATTTTTTCTTGTTCTTCTTTTGCAGGAA
>wild_sample_2__coassemble_253_pt1 | contig 5707 bp, 5 predicted proteins | sample wild_sample_2__metabat2_low_PE_002 | metagenome-assembled genome bin wild_sample_2 | reverse complement strand
GGTTATACTTTCGAACAATAGACTGATAATAAACAAAAACTATGAATAAAATGGCAACATCCTTATATTTTTTTGCATAATTTTACATATATGTCTTGACAAATGTAATATTATACATTAATATTGTATATATATTCAATTAGAGGATAAGTATATGAAAAAAATAGCGATTATTGGGATTTCAGGTTATTCTGGATTGGAGTTGCTCAGGTTACTTCATGGTCATCCAGATGCAGAGGTGATTAGCGTCTATGGGACGTCAACAATTGGCAGTAAGCTTGTGGATTTAGTACCAAAGCTCGGACAATTTAAAGCCTATGCAAACTTAAGGGTCAAGGCCTTTTCAGCTAGTGAGATCATGGCAACGGCGGATTTAGTTTTCTTTGCCACACCAGCTGGTATAGCAGCAGATTATGCAACCGATTTTATCCAAGCTGGTTTTCCAGTAGTAGACTTGTCTGGAGATTTCCGCTTGCAGGATCCTGCACAGTATGAAAAATGGTATGGTCGACCAGCTAGTCACGCTGATCTTTTAGCCAAAGCTGACTATGTCTTAGCTGATTTTGACAAACCTAGACAACTCTACATCTCAAATCCTGGTTGCTATGCAACAGCAACTCTCTTAAGTCTAGCCCCCTTATATCAGGCGGATTTAATTCAGTATGATAGTGTCATCGTGGATGCCAAATCAGGCTTATCAGGGGCTGGTAAAAAACTCAGTGACAGTAGTCATTTTGTGACAGCTAATGAAAATGTCACCATGTATAAGTTAAACCAGCATCAACATATTCCAGAAATCGTTAATCAACTCAAATCATGGCAGGATAAGACGCTACCGATCCAGTTTACGACTTCCCTAATTCCGGTTAACCGAGGGATCTTTGTATCGACCTATGCCAAACTAGCACCTGGTGTTAGCTTTGAACAGGTGGTGGCAGCTTATGAACAGACTTACGCTGATAGCTATTTTGTCAGGGTATTTACAGATGGTCATTTGCCTGATTTACATAGTGTTGTTGGGACTAACTTTACTGACATCGGCCTAGGCTATAATGACTTAACACATACGCTAACGGTCGTGACCGTTATCGACAATCTCGTGAAAGGAGCGGCGGGACAAGCCATTCAAAATATGAATCAGGTTTTCAACTTTGATGAAAAATCTGGGCTTGATCTTGTACCGATTTTATAAATGACTAAATTTAAACAAATTACAGGAAATATTGCATCACCAAAGGGGTTTACAGCGGATGCCACACACGCAGAACTTAAATTTCAAAAACTAGACTTAGGGATGATTTTATCTCAAGTTCCCGCAGCAGTTGCGGGTGTCTTCACGACAAATAAAGTGGCAGCAGCTCCTGTTATTCTGGATAAAGAAGTGGTTGCGGGTGGTGTAGCCCAAGCGATCATTACAAACTCAGCTATCGCCAATGCGGTGACAGGTGAAGTCGGCATGAACAATGCTAAAAAGACGCAACGTCTCCTGGCCGACAAGTTTGGCTTGTTGCCTGGTCATGTTGCGGTCTGCTCGACTGGTGTTATCGGTAGACAGCTACCGATGGACAAGATTGCCCTAGGCATTAGCAAGTTATCGGCAGAAAATGGCCATGCGGCTGGTTTTGCGCAAGCGATTTTAACGACTGATTTGGTCGAAAAAGAAGTGGCTTATCAAGTCGAACTTGGTGGCCAAACTGTTACTGTTGCAGGTGTATGTAAGGGGTCAGGGATGATTCATCCCAACATGGCAACCATGCTTGCCTTCATTACGACCGATGCTAATATCGCACAACCCCTACTCCAAGCAACTTTGTCAGAAATTATCGAAACAACCTTTAATCAAATCACGGTTGATGGCGATACATCGACCAATGATACGGTACTTGTTTTGGCCAATGGCATGGCTGAAAATGCTGAGCTTGTCGCTGATTCAGAGGATTACCTGACCTTCAAATCGGTCTTAGCGGCAGTATGTCAAACCATGGCTAAACAGATCGCAGCTGATGGCGAAGGGGCTACCAAACTGATAGAAGTAACGGTAACAGGTGCGCCAGATGAAGTAACAGCGCGGATGATTGCCAAACATATCGTCGGCTCTAGTCTGGTTAAAACGGCCATATTTGGTGCTGATCCTAACTGGGGTCGCGTGATCTCAGCTATCGGTCAAGTTGCACCGTTTGAGGTGCCAGATATCGAATTAACCATCCAAAACGATCTTGTTTTGCTCCATTCGACAGCGGTTGATTTTGATCAGGCAGAGTTATCTGAGAAACTTAAGGAAAAGAACGTCGTGATCGAAGCAGATTTAAATCAGGGCGATAAAACTGGAACAGCTTGGGGCTGTGATTTGACTTATAAGTATGTCGAAATCAATGCTCTTTACCATAGCTGATAGGAGACGTCGCTAGCCGGCTAGATTGGGAGCTTCAGATGACACATTTACTAGAAAACTATGGGAAGAGAATTCCCATGACATTTACCCACGGGGAAGGTGTTTACCTCTATGACCAAACTGGTAAGCAGTACCTAGATTTTACAAGTGGTATCGGTGTCATGAACCTGGGCTATTCCTTTGAAGCTGGTAAGGCGGCAGTTAAGGCACAAGTGGATGCCATACCGCATCTGTCCAATTTATATGAAAATCCGTTACAAGAAGAGGTTGCAGCCTATCTTGATTATCAGGGAAGCTATAAAGCATTTTTTGCCAATTCTGGTGCAGAAGCAAATGAAGCAGCGCTTAAATTAACCCGATTGCTTAAGCCTGATACGACGATCTTAGCATTTGAGGACGGATTTCATGGTCGGACTTTTGGGGCAATGTCTGCGACCATGCAAGATAAGATTCAAAAAGGGTTTGCGCCCTTAGTGCCAGGCTTTACTAAAGCAGTCTATAATGATGTCGAAAGTCTTTCAGCCGCTGTAACGGATAAAACTGGGGCGATCATCTTTGAAATCGTCCAAGGTGAGGGCGGTGTGACACCTATCACGCAAGCATTTTCGGAAAGCTTAAAAGCCTTTCAAAAACAGGGGATTTTGCTGATTGTTGATGAGGTGCAGACTGGCAATGGTCGAACTGGTAAATTATTTGGCTTTGAACACTTTGGTCTTGAACCAGATATCATCACCTCAGCCAAAGGACTAGGCAATGGCCTACCTATCGGTGTCATGTTAGCCAAAGCAGAGTATGCAACAGCCTTTAGTGCTGGGAAACATGGCTCGACTTTTGGTGGTAATCCGCTTGCCATGGCAAGCGCTAAGGCTGTCTTAAAGGAATTAACGCAACCAGCATTTTTAGCTGAGGTTACTGAAAAAGCAGCCTTTCTAGGTGCTGAACTAGCTGATAAACTGGCTGATAAAGCAAGTGTTGTAGCCATCAGACAACTCGGCTTGATGGTTGGGATTGAATTAAGAGATGGCGATCAAGTACCTAAGGTTTTGGCAGCTGCAAGGGCACATGGCTTGCTCGTTTTATCAGCTGGTCATGATGTCATCAGATTGTTACCGCCACTCGTTATGCCTAAAGCGCAGTTGGCTGATGGTGTTGCTATTTTGGAGGCGATTTTATGAATATGCCTGAAACACTGACAGCTGCCCTGCCCTTCATGCTCAAATATCAAGGTCAGACAGTCGTCATCAAATATGGCGGTAATGCCATGACGGATGAAACAATCAAGCAATCTGTCTTAAGTGATATCCTACTTCTGAAAACAATGGGGATCAACGTCGTTTTGGTCCATGGCGGTGGTCCAGCCATCAGTGAGATGCTGGATAAATACGATATGCCGTCTAAGTTTATCGGTGGTTTGCGCTATACGGATGAAGCAACGGCTGAGCTTGCTTTAGCAGCCTTGTCTGGTATGGTCAATAAGAGTCTTGTTCGTGACATCCAACGTCTGGGTGGTGACGCAATTGGGATCTCAGGTATTGATGGTCGGATGATTGAAGTTGAGCAGCTGTCTGAGGAATTGGGCTATGTTGGGAAAATAACGAAAATCAATACTGAAATTATCGAACGAATCGCCAAAACATCAGCGATTCCAGTGATTGCAACAGCAGGTGTTGATGCAGCAGGTGAGATTTATAATGTCAATGCAGATACAGCTGCCAGTCGAATTGCAGGAGAACTACAGGCTGAGCGTTTTATCTTACTCTCTGATGTACGTGGTCTGTATGCTGACTATCCTGATGAAAGTTCATTTTTAGTAGAAACAAGTCTATCAAAAATTGAACACCTGATCGCTGCTGGCAAGATATCAGGTGGGATGATTCCAAAACTGGAAGCTATCCAATACGCCATGCAAAACGGCTTGAGTGAAGCTGTGTTATTAGACGGTCGTATGCAACATTCCTTGATTCTAGAATTATTCACAATGGAAGGCTTTGGTACCCTGATCAAGAAAGATGATCTTGACTTAGCAAAGTTTGATAGATTGACAAAGTAACCCGATCTAGCGCATCATGCAAGACAATTAGGCAGTCATTTTTAACAAAAAAGAGATAGTGCAGGTAATGTACTATTTTCTTTTTATCATTAAAAAAATCAGCAGATCATTTACATCTAGAGTTAAACATACTATAATAAAGTAAGTTAAAAAAATAGGTGCAATTTAATTTTGATGGCATTAAAATGGGATATTTTGAAAAACAAAAGGGAGAAGTGAAGCATGAAAAAAAGTATGAAATTAGTGGCTGCGTTAGGACTGATACTTGTTTTGGGAGCATGTCATGCGACTGAAAAAGAGACCAAAGCAAAGGCAAGTGCATCAGTTAAAACGCACCATGAGGCAATTAATTATGATAAGCAAGAAGACTGGGAGTTTGCATCTGGTAAGATGCAATCCCCTATCAATATCGACAGTAAAAAAGTTGAGATGCTGACACCAGATAAGGGTGAGATGATACTTAATTTTGGTAAAGAAATTACCAAAGCAGAAGATAACGGTCATAGCATTCAAATAACAGATAGTGGACAGTCAACGATTAACGGTCGACAATTTAACTTAACACAGTTTCATTTTCATGCTGAAAGTGAGCACACTATTGATGGCAAGCATTATCCACTGGAAGCACACTTTGTCAACCAATCGCAAGATGGTAGAATCGCCGTCATTGGTGTATTTTTTAAAGCAGGTCGTGAGAATCTAGGATTTAAAGAAGTTTTAGCTGATGTGGCTAGCAAAAAAATAGATGCCATCACTGATATTGATAAGATGATACCACGAAATAAAAGTTTTTATCATTATCTAGGATCACTCACGACACCACCCTTAACCGAAAATGTTGAGTGGTATATTATGAAAGAGCCGATGGAAGTCTCTCAAGCGCAACTCGATGCCTTTAAGAAGCTCTATGCTCATAATAATCGAAAAATTCAACCTTTAAACGATCGGAAAATTTTAGCACACGATGAGTAAGTCAGCATATTGACCTAAAAAGTATCATGTAACTCTCCCTACTATATAAAATGAAGCAGACATCCTATCGGCAGAGAGAAGTAGGGGGATAGTGCGATAGACGCTGTGTTTAAAATAGACCTGTTCTATTTAACTAAGTTGAAAATGCCCTTTTTGTAGATGGATACGACCTTATTTTTCGTTGAGATCTATGTTAACATTGCCTTGTAAGCGTTTACGAGTTGATGTTGCTACTGAATCATAGTAGCAATACAGAAAAGTATATCAAGAAAAGAGGCTAGCAAAGATTATTA
>wild_sample_2__coassemble_409_pt1 | contig 6269 bp, 5 predicted proteins | sample wild_sample_2__metabat2_low_PE_002 | metagenome-assembled genome bin wild_sample_2 | reverse complement strand
TTGCATTATCGTTAGGTGCAAGTTTATCGACATCACGGAAAATAACGTTCACACGTGCTGTTTGCTCTTTAAAAGTGATTGTCACTACTTCATTGGCATTATCATGCTTATAAGTACCTTCAGTCACATTAGTTGCTATCGAATTGGGGTTATTATCAGCGCCTGCAATACTTGTTGCTTGATAGCCAACTGCTTTAGGTGTTGCTACAGCTTTTGTTTTTTGAGCATCATTCCAATTCGATTTGATCGTCTTACCAGTCACATTATCGATCACATTATGCTCTACAAAATGTACAGTCTGAACATTATCGGGCAAGATTTGTTTTCCTGCACCATCAGTTAGTGATTTACCTGCTTCATCGACATACTTAATCGTTTGCGTAACATCTTTTTTCTGACCATCTTTAGCAGTCGTACCATGTTTAAGATACACATAATACTCATCAGGATTAGTTACTTTATCAGTTATGAAAGTGCCTTTAGTTGCGCCTGCTTCAGCCTTGACAAGCTCATAGCCTTTCGCTTTAAGCTTAGCCATGACATCATCATACGCTTTGCTATTATCATAATTTTGACCTTGTAAACCATTTACGATTTGTTTTGTCACAACATCATCAGGAGTTGAAGCATTCACATCAGTATCGATGTAAGTTACTGTTGCACGTGAAGGGATTTCATCATAAGTAATTGTTACCAGCTCATCTTTTGTTGTATGAAGATATGTACCTTCAGTTACATTAGTCACTGAGGAATTAGGATTATTATCAGCACCTTTAATGCTTGTTGCTTTATAACCTGCGAATTTTGGTGTTGCAACTGCCTTAGCTTTTTGAGGATCGTTCCAAACCGTTTTGATCACTTTACCAGATACTTTATCAACTGTATCAACTGAGGTAAAGTGCATTGTCTGAACGTTATCAGCAGAATCAGGCAAGTCTTTACCAGTGCCTTTATCTGTCAAATGTTTGCCATCTTTAGTCACATACTTGATAGTCTGCTTAACATCTTTAGACACACCTGCTTTGTCAGAGGTATCATGGATCATATTGACATAGAAAGTAGAAGTTTCTTTATCAAAAGTACCCTTCAACGCTTCAGCATCTTGATCCTTCAGCTTGTAGCCTTTAGCCTGTAGTGATTTCAAAGTTGCATCATACTGCTTGCTATTATCGTATTGAGACTGCATAGTACCCTCTACGTACTGACTAGACAGTGTATCGTCCTTGATTGGTGCTTTGTCATCAACATCACGATAGACAACGTTGTAACGTGCAGGTTTTTGAACAGCATACTCAAAGAAAGCACGGTATACTTTACCATATTGTGATGAATTGATTGTGCCAGTTTGCGCAATATTTCCAAACTTATTACTTGGGTCAAGTAACGTAGTTGCAGACTTAGTATTTAGCCCAACAAATTTATACTGAACTTTATCTTCAGTAACATATGTTGGTGCATCATAATTATAAGTATCTCCATCATGATAATAATCTGTTTTACTTGGTTTCGATGATAAGTCAATCCATGAACCTTTTGGATTGATGAAACCAAATTTAGAATAAATACCAGCCATTGTTGCATCAGCTTTTCCTTGAGCATTCATTGCTAGAGTGTCTGAGTTAATCAGGTTGGTTGTACCTTTGCCATCATCAATTTTGAAAGTATTCTTGCCACCTTGTGATGGGTCAACCAATCGATAAAATCTCATTAAGTTAATTGATTGAGCAGCAAAATATTTTGTTCCAGTCGTCTTAACGACCTCTTTTAAATGCGCTAGTTGAGGTGTACCAGCATATTCAGCTTTTTCTAAAATAACTTTATTTTGAATATTGGTTAGAGCTGTCCATTTAGCTTTATCACGTGATATCTTGATGATAATTTTGCCGTCTTTAGTAGCTGAAGCATCTACAATGATTGACTTTATTGCTTTTACGAAGTCAACATTTTCACTCTGTTCAGCGTATGAGATTGGCCAAGGGATTTGATCAGCTTGAGGTTGTTCCATATTTTTAGCAATGTAATCAATCAAAGATTCTTTATCTGTATAATCAAGAGTTTTGAATGTATCACTAAGAGCCATATTATCAGTTGGCGTAATCGTGTATGTTGTTGTACCACCATCAAATACGTTAGCAGTATCAATAGCAGTACCACCGATATCTGATGTCGCAGTCGAGTTTGAGCCAGATATATAATAGCGTGTGTTAATACCACCATTCGTCATATTATATTCTTCACCAGTTGATGTATAAGTTTGACCCGTTTTACTCGGTGATAAACCAGATATACTATTTGCGAAGTGATTATATCGTGTCAACTCGTAGTTTGCTTTAACATCTGCTAAATCCTTATAATCTGATGAGTCTTGTGAATAAGTAGCAACGCTGCTAGCATCGCCTATCCCATAATTGTAAGTAATTTTCCATTTTTTCGTAGGCACATTATCTTGAACTGTCGTGCCTAATTCAGACATCGTATGAACCGCATTAAGTTTGATATTTTTAATACCACTGATTTGAGATACGCCATCTTTATTAGCTGTGATCACAATTGCAGTTCGAGAAACATAAATACTAGCTGAACCATCAGCAGTTACAATTGTTTTGGGGACAGATGTATTTTTAAAATTTAAGTCTACTGATTTACCTTCTCCGTTGTCTGCTTTTTCAGTAGCAACAACTGGTATTGTGATTTTTTGACCTGCCGTCATTGGAGTTGTGAATTGAATATCATCAATATCTAAAAACTGAGCAAAATCTGTCGTATTTAAGTTATACATGACTTGATTATTATCAGGACTAGATAAACCAAACTTGATACTTTTAATGCCTTTGGGTAAACCTGTAGTTGCAGTCACCCCAGAGGTCAACTCACTTACTTTATTACCACTAGCATCATTCATATTTACTGCCTTAGCACTAACTGATATTTGTTGGTCAAGTAGTGCTACCCCTCCAGAACCTAGCACCAAAATAGCTAGTGCTGAGGCTGAGAACAGCCATGATTTACCTTTTTTCCATGTTCGGAAATTATTTTGCTTTGTCATTTTTCCTCCTAAAATTAAGCAGTTTTATGAGACTACTTAGCTCCAAAAACCAATTGAACAAAATAAAAAGAACAAATTTCTTTGTTCTTAATCTAAATAATCATAAATTGATGTCTGGCCTTTTGAGACATTCTCATTTTCTTGTAAAAGTTCCTGCTCAATCATTGGTAAAAAACGTTCAACCAACTCTGAAATCAACAAAGTTTGAGATTTATTAGTTTGAAAACTAACTTCTTTCAATCTTTTTTGCACTGATTGGTAAATTTTTACACTAACAAGTTTATCAATCTTTTTTTCTGAGTCAGCTTGTCGTTTTTTTCTAACAGGAACATAGTTTTCTTTAGCTGCTTCTGAATCCATATATTTATCAAATCTACCCATCAATCGTCTCCTAAACTGCTGCTACTTTTGCAAGTATTTTGGCAAATACATGACTAACTTGTCTTTTTATTTTATCTTGTTCTCTAGTAAGTTGTTGATCATAAATAGATCTTTCATCTGCTAGAATAGTACGTCTAGGTAGATACCCACTATACTCAGGATAATCTTTTAAAACTTCAAGTAGTTCTTTTGAAGCAGCTTCAGTTAAATTGATTTTGTTAGCTACAAAAGCTAACTGCGTATTTCCTTCAAAATCATGATTCAAATCATTCACAAATTCTCGTAAACTAGACAATGCAACAACACTATCTTTACTTGCTTCAGCAATGCCAACGACTAGATCACTAACGATAATCGCATTTTCAGTAAGAATACCTTCATCATTCTCAGTATCGATGATGATATAATCATACTTACTTTCAAGTTCCTTTTGGTTCTCTGCAAGCCACTTACCAAAAAGTTCTTCTCGTCGACGTTTCATGTTAACCTTCTCTTTTAAGAGTTCAACATTTTTATGCCCTGCAATTAAATCTAATCTTTCTGCTACTTGGATAGGTTCAACGACTCCTTCTGAAAACAAACTTACTACTGTTGCTTTAATATCAGAAAAATAGCCATATCGATGCGTTAAATTAACGGAATCATCAAAATCAAGCAATAATACTCGCTCTTTTTTTCTTAACCATTCCGCAAAATTATGAGCAAAGGTTGTTTTACCTGCACCGCCTTTATTAACGTTAATTGTGATGATTTTCATTATTTCTCCTCGCTATTTTCCATTTTTTTAACAAACTTTGTCGTCGCTTCAAGTTTGTATCCACGACGTTCTGCAACTAGTTGTGATCCCTGCTTAATCGTCAATATATGCTTATATATTGTTGAGAATGGTTCCCGAATTTTTACTTCAGTTCGCTTACCACTAACGATTGCTTTTTTGTGAATGATATAAATACCATCTCTTCGGATCTCTCCAATTGCAAATCGTTTACTACGATCAAGTTTAACTGTTGCATTGCCAAAATGTGCTAAATAACGAAGATGTTTTGTTGTAATTTCCATAATTCCTCCTTAGGATATGAAAGACCTGCATTACAGGCTTGCTGGATAAGGTACGTAGCCTCTCTCGGTGTTTTTTACGTGAGATTTATAGTCTGTGAATCTCGAACTCCGAGAAGTTTGAATAGCGATTAACTACCAGGTACTTCATCGTTGCATCAGGTGTGGCTCATTACTCCACATACTACAGCTCCCTTATTTCTTTTTTATCCCTAGATGCACTAATCAGGGGGCTGGGGGTATTCAGTTGTCAAAGATCAATAGTTTAATGACGTTACGGTCAAGTTTACTATAATTGCTAAATGCTGGACTTTATGATGCTTAATCCAGAAGCAAACATTGTTTCGTCAATTTTTACATCGAAACTCGGAGAAGAAATTATTACAGTTTTCACATAGTTATCAGATATCACTTTTGAACAGCATTGAGGAGAGTCACTCCCTTTAATAATCAATTTTTCATAATTCGTTTTTTTACGTCTAAAAATTTTATTTAACAAACAATCCTTAATTGGCATATCCCCATTCCTTTCTCAAAGCATCAACGCTTGAAAAATAATCATCTGTGATCGTTTCACTAATTGTTTGTTCCCTAGACCGTTTCACCTTATCTCTTTTGGATTTAGACGCTTTCATCTGCAAATTCTTTAATAAGTATTTGCCAAAGTATGAATCACTTTCACAGCGAGATTGTGTATATTCCCAGGCCGCTTCAAAATTACTTCTGATAGTCTGTGGGGTTAATGCAACTAATTCTGTACTTAATTCTTGTTTGATAGCCTCTACATCTTCTTGATTATTCAAGGAAGCAGCTAAGGTATCAAAAATAGTACCTAACTCAATGTCCGCTACTTCTTGAAGTGAATTTTGAAATGAATTATTAGCTTCTTTTTTATTCTCATCATCATCTTCTTTATTATCAGTATCACTAAATTCAGTATCACTATACTCAGTATCATTAGTGTCTGAATTACAGATGTCTTGATGTCGGTTTTTCAGACTTCCAGATGTCGGTTTTTCAGATGTCCTGATGTCTGAATTTCCGACATCCTTGGTATCACTAGCTTCGTTGGATGTCGGTTTTTCAGATGTCCGCATTGTATCTATGTTTAACACATAAATTCGATTTGGCTTATTGAGCCCCTGGCGTTCTTCTTCTAGCAATCCATATTGTGCCAATTCTCTTTTTATTTGATGTACTTTATCTTTTTTACAGCCCAAAACTTTTTCAAGTTCTTTGACTGTAAAAATCAAGTAGATATTCTTTTCTTTATCCACCCATTTATTTTTTATCGATAATTCAAAACGATCTTTGAGTAGTCCATAAGCAAATTTGCTTTCTAGGCGCATCGTACAGTAATAAGAGTTTTCATCCGTAAAAACTTTTGGAATCCGGTAAAAACGCTCAGAGCTTTCAACCTGATTAAGTGATATTCTTGACATAATTCTCCTTTTGCGACACGATGAGATCTTGTCCAAAGATTCCATCTCGCTATTATTTTGTTAATGCAGATAGCAGGAATCGAACCTGTCAACCTACCACTAGGCTATCTGCTTGCGTGTTGGACGACACGACTTAGTGAGAAAAAGGAGTATTCTCAAATCCTTAGCACAAGGAATCAAACCTCGGCAAAGTTTTTATGAGTAAGGATACTCAATATCAAGACCAGGAATCGAACCTGAGACAAATGAAGCCACATTGCACCGTTACATTCATCGCTCTACCACTGAGCTACCTTGACAGGAGTGGCGCAAGGAGGGATAAACTTGCGCCGAAGAAATAGTTA
>wild_sample_2__coassemble_376_pt1 | contig 7350 bp, 8 predicted proteins | sample wild_sample_2__metabat2_low_PE_002 | metagenome-assembled genome bin wild_sample_2 | reverse complement strand
TGATTTATCTTTTACACGTGATATGCCAGATACCTTTGAGATGCACTGTACAGCTAAGTTTCGCTACCGCCAAGCGGATACTGGTGTCACAATCAAGGTCAATGACGATAAGGTTGATGTCGTATTTGACGAACCCGTTCGTGCCATCACACCAGGCCAAGCAGTTGTTTTCTATGATGGAGAAGAATGTTTGGGCGGTGGCTTAATCGACCATGCCTACAAAAATGAAGCAGTCATGCAATATCAATAAGATAATGAGAATAGAGAAAACGTCTTAGGGCGTTTTTTTTTGTTTGCTTTTAAATAACGCATGATACAGGGGGGTAGTCTTTAAGTGTATATTAAGAAATAAAATGAAAAAATAGGATAACATTTGAATTGTTATCTAAAAAGGTGTAACATGGAATTATCAGAATAATGAATGAAACAGTCGCTAGTAACCTGACAAGGCAAGGAGAAACATGACGGCACAAACAAAAAAACGATTAGGCATTGCTGTAGTCCTAATCTTGATTATAGGAGGTTTATTGATGGTACAAAGAAAAACACCGTTTGATATCTTTTTGACAAAAGATTACACAGTCGTGACTAAGGATGAGCAGATTGCCTATCTTAAGCAACATGAAGCAGAGATGACAGATGCTATGCTGGATGATAAAGTAAAGAATGTGCAATGGCAGTGGGATACTGTTAAAGTTGGTACGATTGGTAATGGTACACCACAGGGTGCTGGTACAGTGTTAACGATTAATGGTAAATTTAATGAGATAGAAGATTCCAGTTTTACCATAAGTTTTGAACTAGAAAATGCGAAGTCCTTTCCTAGTATGAATGATATGATGTTGATGCAAGATTTAAGTATTCTTAAAGAGGGGGGGTGGTACAATTATGAGTAACACTAATTTAAAAAATTTTAATAATATGTATGCTAATTTAGCAGAATCTTCCTATAATGGACGACCAAAAAATTTTCCGCCGTACAGTGCAAATAAAAAGTTCAAAGAGTTTGACTACTCCCTAAATCATATAAATAGAAAAACAAAATTAGTTGAAACCAAAGGTGGTACCCATCTCCCAAATAACGGGATTGTATATCTTCAGCCTGATAAGACACTGCATACCGAAGAGGTCAAAACCACTCTACAAGTACCAAATCCTAATGGTGGGTATCACAAAGAGTCTTATGTGACAAGTCGCTATCAAAATGGGCTATTGACAGATGAGAAGGCGGGGTTTAATGCTTATTTTATTCTTTAAAATGACAAAACAGGATAACCTTTGCTTTGTTATCTAAAAAGGTGTAACATGTAATTATCAGAATAATGAACAAAACAGTCGCTAGTAACCTGAAATGACAAGGAGAAATATGACGAGGCAAACAAAAAAACGATTAGGCATTGCTGTAGTCCTAATCTTGATTATAGGAGGTTTATTGATGGTACAAAGAAAAACACCGTTTGATATCTTTTTGACAAAAGATTACACAGTCGTGACTAAGGATGAGCAGATTGCCTATCTTAAGCAACATGAAGCAGAGATGACAGATGCTATGCTGGATGATAAAGTAAAGAATGTGCAATGGCAGTGGGATACTGTTAAAGTTGGTACGATTGGTAATGGTACACCACAGGGTGCTGGTACAGTGTTAACGATTAATGGTAAATTTAATGAGATAGAAGATTCCAGTTTTACCATAAGTTTTGAACTAGAAAATGCGAAGTCCTTTCCTAGTATGAATGATATGATGTTAATGCAACCTTTAAGAATCAATGGGGGGACAGATTTGTATGAGTAACCTAGAAAATTTTAATAATTTATATGCCAATTTAGCTGAAAGTGCCTATAATGATAGACCTAATAATTTCCCCGAATTATCTAATATGAGAAAAGAACAAAAAATTGACTTTTCCAAACACTATGTAAATAAAAAAACAAAATTAGTTGAAACCAAAGGTGGTACCCATCTCCCAAATAACGGGATTGTATATCTTCAGCCTGATAAGACACTGCATACCGAAGAGGTCAAAACCACTCTACAAGTACCAAATCCCAATGGTGGCTATCACAAAGAGTCTTATGTGACAAGTCGCTATCAAAAAGGGCTATTGACAGATGAGAAGGCGGGGTTTAATGCTTATTTTGTGACGGATTCACCAACCTTAAGTCAGGAGACAAAGCAGACCTATCTGGCCATACGTGGCAGTGATGGATTTGGCCTTAACACGTTAAATGATTGGGTAGAAAATGGTGCGAATTTTGCCTTGACAAATGCCTATATCCCACAAGCTAAACTGGCGAATCAAGCACTGGTTGGCAAAATTAAAGACATTAAAAGAGCTACCCCAAATGCGACACTAGATGTGACGGGCCATTCTTTAGCTACCATGGTCTCTGCACAAGCAGTTGCGAAACTTTACCAGGATAATGCTAAAGCATTTGAAAAAATTGGCAAAGTCGTTTTATTTGATGGCCCTGATGTGACACAAAGTTTAAAGCAGATGGGGCTTTCAGATAAAGAGATTAAGGCAGTAGGTGAGAAAGTCACTTATTATGTCAATCCTTTTGATATGGTGAGCATGTTAAATCGAACGGCACCTTATGAGGCACAGTTTGGTAAGGTCAGTGTGATTGTTCCTCTGAACTTTAGCACGACTTTTGATGGTGCAACGAGCAGTCATGACTTTGGTGAATTTCAAATCGATGCGCATGGCAACCCGTTGTCAGCATCTGAAACCTTTCACCCTGAGATGTTAACTGCAGGGAGGAAACTAGCCAAATTGCTTGATATAACCTTCTCAAAAGTTGGCGGTACTGGTATTAAAGGGGGTGGCAACAGGAGTTATTCTTGCGGCCTTATCAGGAGGCGTAGGTGCACTTATGGCACTCGGTATGTCTGCCCTAGATGCGAAAGCCATTTACGAAGCCTTCAATAAAGCCTACAAAGGCATTGTCGCTGAAGCAAAACAAAAAGCAAGCGCATGGAATCAGGCACATATCCCTGATTATCAAAATCGGATTCGTCGGGCGAGTGGTGGTCAAAAAATCGAACTCCGTGCCGAACTCCTCCAATCTGTTGCTCAGGATGCCATATTCCAGTCAGAAGCTTTTGTTTCTGAGATCAAAACGATCATGAATCAAGGATTAGAAACCGTACAAAAAGAAATACAAGCAGGTCACCAAGCTGTTCATAATCTCGCGACTTATCTAGATTCATGGGAAGTCAACGCCTTGTTAGCTGAGTTCAACCTGTCTGCTTTTTGGGATTCTGGCCTTGAATCAGATACAACTCGAGCTGCTAAAGCCTATCTGAGAGAGATGTCATCAGTTTCGGCAACTTTGATGCAGGTATCGCAACATATCGAAGCAGTTGATAGCGAAGGGGCGAGTGGATTTAATCAGTTAATGGCAGAAACACAAGCAAATTTTGGAAGGAGATAAACAATGTATAGCACTTATGGTCAAAATCCCTATCTCAATACGTCGCTTTTAAGTCAACAATTTTCAGAAGCAATGAAAGCACAAGAAAGGCATGCGATAAAAGCAATCTTAGCAGCTAAAAAAAGTAAGATAAAGTCAAAAGGCATTACCGTATCAGAGAAATTAACGATGCAAACAAGCAAAATGAAAAAATTTGCAGGACGAACGGTGGTGTCAAATTTGAAAGAAGGATTGACAGGTCAGTCTGCCCAAGCAGCAGAACGCCAGTTGACTTCTCGTCACTTTAAGCCTAATTTAAAAAGTCCTATCAAATAAAGACTGAGAAAGGAGTTAAGCTATGGATAATCAAGAACGCAGAGCAGTTGAGGAAGCATATGATGATACAATGCGAAAGCTAAATCAGGCAGAGGACATACTGAATGACTATCACACACAACTGCAACAAAAAACGCGTCAACTCGTTGACTACGTTTATAGTTTCTATCGAGATATTCCTGGTGGGTTTTCAAGTAGTTTAAGTCAGCCATTTGAATCCGTCTTAGACAGCTATCATCATGAGATGAGGATCAAGCAACAAGACATTGAAGCCTGTCGAGATGAGGCAAGACGTGCCTTTAGTCGTAAAATGGACTGGTGAGATCAGATGTCCGAATGATGGTCTACTTACAGTGGGATACCTAATCAGTTTGAGATGCACTGTAAAGTCTAGATTTTGTATTGCCAAGTAGTTATTTTCTATGATGTTTTAAAACGGTTGGGTGAAGGGTTTTACACCATTCAGGATTTTTTTGACTGGATTTTAAGGAGAAATGGACTTACTGAATCTGAAATTAATAAGATTTTAAATACCCTTAATTCACGGACTGTCAAGAAACTAATCGAAAAGTATGGTGAGACTATGGATAATCAAAACCATGGAAAAAATTTACTTATTAGACTTGAAATGACTAAGCGTATATTTATTAAGGAAATATAACGTACTATCAATATGATCTGTAGTGTCAGGAAAAATTTGGCAAAGTGATTCAGAATATGCTATAGGTATAGCAATGAAAATCACTGATAAATCTGGTATAATAAACTGTGTACCTTTATTTTAAAAGTAGGTAGTGGTAGGTTTGGGTTAGCCCATAACTTATGACAGCAGTAGATGAATTTTCTTTATGCTTAGAGAGGTGTATATCATGGCAGAAATTATGTTGTATCTGAGTTTTTTAGGGTATGGGTTAATTATAGTGACATGTCTTGTTTTGATCTATTTTGTACCTAGAATCTTTGTTTTACTAAGTGATATAAAAAAGAATATCAATCAGAATTGAAATAGTAACTAGTCAAAAATAGGTAGGGAGTACCTTAAGTAGCTTGTTCCAGATCCTGAGTACTTGATTTAAATCAAGCGCTTTTTTTGTAGCAGATTAGTATTTATTTCCCATGAAAAAGGAAGTGACAGGTGTTGTCTGTTATAACCCATATAATTCCAATTGTTTGGCTTGCATGCTATTTTGTGCAACGATTGAGCTAAAGCATGATGTCGCTGAATAATGAATGGCTTGATCGCTACAACCTTAACCAAAGTACTTGTCTAGCAAAATCTAGTTTAGCTATGTAACTTTCTTTTGATAGTCAAATAATTAGCAGGAGTACACAACTAACCCTATCACAGCCTATGGTTAGTTGTTATAATCAAGGTATGAGATGTTAAAGAAAATAATGCTTTATGAATAAAGGGATCGAAGCTATTTTAATCTTTGAAAAATGAAAACTAACCAAGCAAGCGAAAAATCATTAGTTGAATACAAAATAAAGTCCATTAGCAAGAAAAACTGGTGGATTTTATTCTTTATTCAAAGAGTATTTATAAAAATAATCTAATCCGAGATAAAGAGCCATGTTAAATTCATCAAATATCATACCATCTAAATGATAAGGTAGGTTTGGAGTACCAATTATATTTTAAATACAGGATATAGCCACGTTCAGCCTCATGTAGCAGGTTCCAGAGTTTATTAACTAAAATTCTGGTCAGAATCTGGGAAAAAATTTTGAGAGTAGTCATTAAGAGATTGAATAAAGTGTATTAGTTTAAATATTGGTATACTTTATTTTTGTATTTAAAAACATTAATATAAATGAGCATCAGTGGTCCAGTATGTATAAATTTCTAGTCATTCAAAATGGTACAATAAGGTAATATAACTAAGTTAGTTGAGGGATGATTAATGAACACATATATAGTATTGATTTTACTAATAATAGCAATTATAATTATCACGATATATCGTGTGATAAAGAAGCGGAATTCGAAAAATGTAGATTATACCTTTGATAATCTACAAACTGGATCAGTTTTACCGACTTCTTCAGTGGGAAATGACAAACCATCTGAAATTTCTATCCCGGTTGAACTACTTTTAGAAAGCGCACTTGATGAAAGAAAGCTTTATGAGATTAAGGATTCAAGCGTTATTGCAAGAATTTCTGCGACTATACCTGCCTTAACGAACACCGTAGCTAGAACTGCTACGAATAAAGGATTGAAATCTGTTGGCGAAGTATATCGAGCAATTATACCAAGTGGTGCAACTTTGTCAAAATCAAAAGGGATGGAGGGCGCTGTTCGTGGATTTTATTCTAATGGGAAAGGTATTGCTGGTCAAGCTAATCTTGTTAAAATAGACCCCTCTCAATTAAACAAAACATCTCAAATTGCGAATGGTGTTGCTAATGTTATGAATGTTGCTTCTTTAGTTGTTGGACAGTACTATATGTCTGAAGTAAATGGCAAGCTAGAAACTATGAATAAAAGTATCAGTGAAATAGGGGATTTCCAACAAAGAGAATTCAAATCAAAAATATTTTCATTAATTGCTAGAGTAGGTAATGTAAGTAAATTTAGTTCTGATATTTTAGAAAATGAAGAATTGAGAAATAGGAAGTTACTTTCTTTAGATGCGATAGAAGGAGAGGTAACGCAACTTTTGCAACAGGTCAATATTACAATTGACGATCTTTCCAAAAATAATGAGCAGATTGATTTCAAAACTTATTCAGAGAAGTTAAACGAGTCCAATACCTTACGTGCTTACCAAAAAGTACTTGTTTCATTGTTAGAAGAGATAAGCAAGTTAATGTATTCAATGAATAGGGGGGCTGTTAAAGCTGAAATGTGTTATTCAATGTTCAATGGCTACTTGGTCCAATCAAATGACAGCTTATCAAAATTAAAGATATGGCATGAGAACCAAACAAAATCTTTAGGGATAGACATAGATAATCACCGCATTAAAAAATATGGCTTTGGAAGAGTAGTAGGGGAAGTGCAAGGTCTACTTAATAAGGAGTGGAAATATAAGCCATTGGACGAAAACATGGAGAAGAAAATTATCTCACAATTGGTTAATAAAAAATTAGAATTGGCATCTCCTGACGAAGTGTTGAACAAAGATATAGAGATTATTGCAAAGGATGATAAACTTTATTATTTGAAGTAATTTAAGAAGAATAGATTGGCACTAATGTTGATGTGAATCCAATAGTATAGACTGCTTATGTAGCACAACCGTAAAACCGAAAATGCGCATAGGCTTATGTTCAAATTATGTGTTATAATCAAGATATGAATAATAATGATATTTTAATTCGATTACGCTATACCTTTGACATCAAAGATAGCGATATGCTACATATTTTTGAGTTAGGTGGGCTAACGCTTAGCTTGGACGAGTTTCGCCTGATCATGAAAAAACAAGAGCTGGATACTGAGCGAGATCAAGCGTTATCGCGTGAGGATCTAGAGCGCTTTTTAAATGGTTTCATCATTAGCCAGCGTGGTGTTAAAGTCGATAAGGATGGGCAGGCATTGCCAGCAACTTTTGACATGATAAGTGATGCCTTGATTAATAATGTAACGAT
>wild_sample_2__coassemble_233_pt1 | contig 8697 bp, 8 predicted proteins | sample wild_sample_2__metabat2_low_PE_002 | metagenome-assembled genome bin wild_sample_2 | reverse complement strand
TGTTTGACACGTGCCACGATGGCCTCCCCAAATTGCTTTTTGACGTCTGATACTAGGTCTATCGTAATCCCAGATTCGTTAGGTGAAATCATGACCTGTACATCTGAAGACTCTAGTGTACCAGCCAAGGCTGTCTTTTTTACTTCCATTTTTTATCCTTCATTCTATTTTTAATTGTCAATTGATTGGTGATGATGTAGGCATAAGTTGTCTCTGGGACTAGTTGCCTCAGTTCTTTTAGTCGATTGTCAGATAGGTACTGTCTGACCCGTGTTGCCGATATCACCTTGTTCTTATTTTTATGACGTGGTATCACCTTGACGGAAACTTCTGGCTGCAATTCCTCTACTAGCAGTTGATTATAGCGATTAGTCACTAAAGATAGTGGCTCTTCGCCTACATAGCGTGAGCTAATCGCAAAATAGGGCACAAACCAATTTTTAAACACTCTAGCATCAAGCTGGGCCTGATAGCTAACTAATTCTGTATCTCCAGATAAGAAATATGCTGGAAATGTTGTATAGCTGACCATATAGGCAGCAGTCGGTAAGACAGTGACATTAGGTAAGTGTGCTACGCCTTGTCTGACTAGCGTAAACCGTTCCTCACTGCTAAAAAGGGAGCAGTCCTCACTGACGACAAACAGATAGACATGATCACTTTCAGATGCAGCTTTTTCTACTAGATGTTGATGACCTAAGGTAAAGGGGTTAGCATTCATGACAATCGCCCCATTTTGTTTAGCTGGATCTCCCTTAGGACATTGCTTTAAAAACTGACTAATCGTCGGATAGCCTTTCTCTAATAACACCCCATCATCTGTTTGGGACAAGGTCTGAAAACCGATATACCTGAATTTTTTTGCGTATTCTGGTTTAGTAAAGACAAAATAAGGACTGATACCTCTTTGGCTCAGTCGGTTTTCCAGCTCACTAACGAGCTGATTAAAATAGGCAGCATCAGTTTGGTTTGTCGCAACATACTTCATCACATTTCCAGCTAAAGACCCCGTCGCAAGCATGTTTTGCTCACCATCAAATATGGCAATCGTCTCATCAATAACAGACAGCTCACTTTCTGAAAAATCATGTATGCCAGCAGCTATTAAAAATCGTTGCCATGTCCGTCTAGATGTTGTCACTGTTAAAAAAATATTCGCTAGTTGATTCATCATTCATTTTCCTTAACTGAGTATGCCCATCAGGAATATGGCGACAGTCACTGTCATGGCACCACCTAAACGGACGGCTACCTGTGCAAATGGCATCAAGGTCATGCGGTCACCAGCAGCCAATATGGCAAGTGCGCCTGTCCCACCTTGACCACTACAGCATGAAACAGCAATTGCAGTATCCACAGGGTATAGTCCTAATATTTTGGAGACAACAAAGGCAGTGATAACGATTGTAAAGACAGTGGCAATAATGGTTAGAATCGCTGCCGGATTCTGAAAGACAGCAATCAACTCTTTCCAGTCTGTTTTAGCGACACCAACACCAAATAATAAAGACGGTGTCACACCTTTTACAGTAAAGCCATAAAGCGAGGCACCACCTGTTTCAATATTTTTGGGAATATAGCCTAACATTTTAGCACCCATCAAGACAAGCAATAGAATAACCGGTGCTGGTAGTTGGATACCAACTGCACTTTTAAGAACTGAGGACAACCAAACAACTAAAAAGTAGATGGCGATAGCCAGCACACCCGCTGTCAGTGTTTTTTCTATACTGACTGTCTTGTTACTGGACTTTAAGTTATCAAGTTTCTCATCATCACTATCTATGAGCTTACCATTGCCTGTTAAAGCAGGGCGCATCTCACCAATTTTTTTCAGCACACCTGATAATAAAACTGCAACTAAACTACCCAACATGACACACGGCAAAATTTGGCCAAAAATATTATCCTGGCTCATGCCACTCATGACTGCTGCATACCCAATAGACAAAGGCATAGCACCTTCACCCACACCACCAGCCATGATGGGCGCAACGATAAAGAAATACGCTTTATAGGCTGTCATACCAAGTAGCATGCCAACACCTGTACCGACCAAAGATCCCGTTATATCGCATAGAATTAAAATCAATAAAATCCTTGATGTCGCCTTGACCAAGGTAACCCGATTCATGGATGCAATACTACCAACAACAAGCAAGGTAATAAAAAACATTAAAAAATTATTATTTGACATAAAACTACTCACGACCTTAACCGTTGACGTCGGTAACCAGTTTTTATAAACTAGGAACGCTGGCAAAAAGGTGACAACAAGCACCTTACCACCTAATGATTTTAAAACTGGGATGTGTGCTCCGACTTCCTCAAGTAGATAGGCAAAAACTGTCATCACACCAAGTGAGACCAGCATATCCTTTTCTGGTACAACATCTAAAATGGTAATCCCAATGTAGCCAACCAATAAAACTAAGTAGATTGGCAAGGGAATGAAACCAATTTTAAACTGCTTCAGTCTATCGAGCATTGCGTGTTGTGTTGCATCTTGTGTTGCACTATTTTTCATACTAAGTACCTTTCTTTTAAAAAGACCAGCTTTAACCTTTAAAAGCTAAAGCTGGTCACCTACTATTTATCTGACGCATATGCCTTGACGGCTGAGACGACTGTAGCCACTACGCCTTCATCAAAGACATCAGCAATCAGATTATCTACTTCTGGTTTGACTGTTAAATTACTCAAAGCTTGTGCAACCTTGATTTGTAAGCCTTCATCTACTGTTTTTAAGTGCGTTTCTAGTAACCCTTTAAAAAGGCCTGGAAATACAAGTAAGTTATTGACCTGATTCGGGTATTGTGATGACCCAGTTGCCATAATTTTCACACCTGCTGCTTTAGCAAGGTCTGGTGCAATTTCTGGACAGGGGTTGGCCAGGGCAAAAACAATGCAGTCATCTGCCATGCGACTGACTTGTTGCACAGATAATACATCCCCATCAGATAAACCAATAAACACATCCTGTCCTGAAATCAACTCATCCAAGCTCTGCCCTTGACCTTGATGAATTATCGCCGAAAATTGACGCTGATAATGATTATATCGTGCATCATTTTCTGTGATTTTGCCGTGGATATCAACCAAGGTCAACTGTGTGATCCCGAACCGATAGAGCAATTTCGCTGTTGCAAGTCCTGATGCTCCTACACCATGAATCAAGACCTTTAATTTTGTGATTGGTTTATCGACAACTCTTGCCGCGTTCATTAATGCTGCTAAGACAACGATGGCTGTCCCCGTTTGATCATCATGATAAACAGGAATATCAAGAGCTGCTTTTAACTTTGCTTCTATTTCAAAACATCTTGGTGCAGCAATATCTTCTAAATGAATGCCTGCAAAACTCTTAGCTATGTTTGTAATCGTCTCGACAAATTCTACTATTGGGACTTGATTAATTGCTAAAGGTAGGGCATCGACATCAGAAAACCGCTTATAAATTAACGCTTTCCCTTCCACAATCGGTAGCCCTCCTGCTGGACCGATATTACCTAATCCTAAAACTGCTGTACCATCTGTCACTAAGGCAACTAATTTACCACTTAGTGTATACTTATTTTTTGCTGACTCATCAGTTTCTATGAGCTTAGCTAATGCACCAATACCAGGGGTATAGGCTTCTGCCAAATCGTATTTAGAGCGAATACGAATGCCTGCTTGCATACTTAGTACACCCGTATCTTGTTCATGTATCTTGAGTACTTTGTTCAGATTTACCACGTCTCTTATTTTCTCCTTCTCCTTTTGACTCCCTAAATTTGGGCATAAAAAAACCACCCTATCGGGTGAGCGATTACTTAACTAGCTTACTTACGCTATAAAACCTATTGCACTTATCCCTTGTCTAATAAACGGTAACGCAATCGCCTAGCATTTTTCCCATCAAAAAACACCTGAATGCTGTCAACTTGACACTTGGGAGAATCAAGATAAAAGCAGTCAGATGTCGAACAGTTATAACAACAAAAGAGAACATGTTAAAAGCGAGACACATTTAAAAGTAACAATTTGGCATAAAACCGACCCATATAGAAACACATTAAATAGGCATTTAATACAGAAGACCCCTCTATAGAAAGCCTATAGAACAAACTGGGGAGAGGAGCTTGAGACATATAACAACGTCCAAATTAAATGATGGAGTTAGTGAACGTCAGCTACGACCGATAAGTGGCTCAATTGAATCGGGATAGCAGACTTTTGGTTGGCTAACTGTTTGCTGTGTATGATGCACAGCAAACAGTCTCAAAAATCGGCTACCTAAGCTAAATGATATTTTGATCAGGCTATTTTGTATTGATAATCAGTAGCATGTCATAATAAGTGGTCAAAGCATTATCCTTGTCAGTACATAAGAAACAAGCAAGGGATGGTGTATTGTTTCTTATGTTGTTAAGTCATACCTCCAAATTATAGTTAGGTCAACTGACAATCTGCCCTGAAAGGCGACATGGAAGTATCCTCAACATTTTGTCGTATGATCAAATATACCAGCAAGGCTGGGAGACATCTGATCACTATATTTACCTGTCATCCACATTATGAATAACAGTCATTATCTTTTAATACATCACATACGTTAAAGATAATCGTTTATAGGCTCAGCATATTCATGCTCCATTGCTCACTTAAAACGGATGCTACTATCACCAAACTTAGGTTACCATATCGTCCAGCTTAAATTCAGTTGAGGCCACCTTGTTTCGCTCGTGGCTTGTCTGGGGTCTAGTGTTTTTTTACCGAGTTACCATGATTTGCTCATGATTTTTACCTTAAGAGGTTCGCTTACTCGTGGTGGCTAGTATAAAAAGATGTGACATTTTTATACAGATTACTGATAATCTCTACTCATCGTGATATAATAATAGTGTCTAGATATTACTATAAGCGCATAAGCCTGACATTTCCACTAATGGTTCACGCCATTATTGTATTTTCAAAGGTCATCGTATGTACTTGATCCAACCGTTCACTGTTGTGGGCTTTTGGTTCAAGTTTTTTAACAACTTCTGTTGTTAATTCTATTTTACAACTTTTGTTGTTCGGTGTCAAGTGCTTTTATAAAAAAAACTATTTTTTTTAAAGGAGAAAAAGTATGTTACCAGAAAGGTTGAAAACGCTACGTTTAGAAACTAAGCTAACTCAAAAACAAGTTGCCCAACACTTTGGTATTTCCCAACAGTCCTATGCTCTATGGGAAAATGGCAAAAGAAATCCTAAACATCTACAAACAATCGCAAATTTCTTCAATGTCTCCACAGATTATCTATTAGGAGATACTGATATCAAAACACCTGTTAGACTGGATGATGACCTCGATATTGCACTGGACTCATTCAAATCTTTTGATGGTAAAACGATGACAGAAAATGATCGTGAGACGATTCGGGACGTTCTCAAAGAGATGTTTAAAGATAAATGATATATGATAAAAAAAATTACACGACATATCAAGGATATGGGCATTGAGGTAAGGTACGTAGCACTCGACAGTAATGGTTTCTTCGGATGCTTTAATAGCAAGCCTATCATCATGATCAACGCGCAATTAGATGTCATCACAACAGCCGTTACGCTCTTACACGAGGTAGCCCATTTTCTAAATGGCGATTATGATAAGGCAATTTCAAACCGATTGCAAAACAACAACATGGAATATGAGGCCAATCGCTTCATGATCCAAAAGGTGCTATTTCTGCTAGATCAAGAACATGACTTCACTCCTCATACAAATTATTATCAAATCATCCATAGCCTGGCACTGCCTTCACATCTTAATACAGTCGTCTATGACGAATTAGCTAAGCTAATTCAGGATAAATATGGTATTGATGACGATAAAGCAGCATATCAGTACTATCAAAGCGCCCAAGAAAGTGCAAACTATATCAGTAGCTACAGAAAGGTAGTCCCTATGACAAAAAACTATTTCAAGATGCCAATAGATGACAGATTAAGTTTCCTCTTTCCAGAATTTCGCATGGCTAAGGAACTCTATACCTTGATTGATTCTGATCGCGCACATATCGGTGAATTTTTAGATTTTGTTGAGGTATCTAAGGATCATACAAGTCAAGAAGCCTATTTCAAGCTCAAGCTATCCGGTATGGCTAATCAAACAGATGCACTATATGTGCTTGCGCTCGACGATAAACTCATCGGCTGTGTCGATCTACATGGCATGGATCTACTGGCAAACAAAGCAGAAATCGGCTATTGGCTACATTCCAGCTATGCCAATCAGGGGATTATGTCAAAAGCCATTCATCAACTTTGTACCTATGCCTTTCATAACTTAGGGCTTAATCGGCTTGCAATCGTTGCTGATGTAGCTAACACAGCCAGTAATCAAGTTGCCTTAAAAAATGGCTTTACTTTCGTCGGTACTGAAAAAGAAGTCGCCATCAAATCTGGTAACTATAGAGATCATAATCACTATTATTTACTCAAGCGTGATTTTATGGCGACTACTCTGGATAAGTAAGCTAGTTCAGCTCAACCTATCAGACAGGCATACAAAAAATCTTGGCGTTTAACAACACACCAAGATTTTTTTATATCTCCTAAATTTATGATAAAACTCATGCAGGAACAGACAAAGAGACTTACTCCTCCACTTGTCCAATTCTCAAATTAACGAGTTGCTGCTCATCTGAGATCCCAGAGAATTTTTCTAGCAAGAACTGATACCCTTCCTTTGTTGATGTCGCATCCTGATAACTCTGTATCAAGCCAAATCGGTCAATCAACATCACCTGATGCGCCGCTAAACTTGCGGCAAGTTGGACCAGCATACTCATGTCTTCACATTCAAAATGAAACTGCCGACCATCGGTCAAGTGTAAGATGATATCTAAGTTAAGTCGATCTCCCAAGGCAAAAACAACACTGGTTAATTTTTTGATGGGTGAAATGACTATTTTTTCAATGTCACGATATGAAAACATGGCTAACTTATCTTGTTTTTTTCTCGTAATCAGTGGGATAAGCTCAAACAAGTTGATCCCACTTTCAGCTACGACTAAACAAAACAAGGGTGGTAACTTAACAGGTAAACTAGGATAGGTTTCGCCATCTAGCTCAATCGTTGTCTGTAAAATACGATGACTAGCAAATGTCTCAAATGTTGTGATGTCCATAACTCGCCTCTTTTCCTCAATTTTATGTTTAGCATAACGCCTTTATTGTAATTTGTCAAATTTTAAGTGAGCCTATTCTTGTAAGTCACCCATTTAGCTTTAAACGTATGACGACCTTACACTCAAAAGTCCACCTACACACTCACCCCTTACAAATAAGCCAGTAAGTGTTATCCTATATAATAGAGGTGATGCATATGATAGAAAATGAGTTTAAACAACAAATAGGAAACCCAATCCAAAATTGGACTAGTCGACCACAGCCTAAAAAGATAGTACTTGAAGGCCAGTATTGTCGACTAGTACCTGTTACCGTAGGTGAACATCTAGCAGATCTATATCATGTCTACGGCCCTGAAAGTCAACTGAGCAATTGGACCTACTTGCCTTTTGAGCGCTTTGAGGACCTAGCCTCCTTTGAAGCACATTTGACGTCAATGAGCCAATCTGAAGAGCAGCTACATTACGCAATTATAGACAAAATAAGCGGCAAGGCATTAGGCAGTCTAGCATTGATGCGGATAGATAGGCAACAAGGCAGTGCTGAGGTAGGTTATGTCATTTATTCAGATAGCCTCAAGTCGACTCGTGTCGCGACAGAAGCCCAGTTTCTGCTGGCAAGTTATGTTTTTGACGACCTAGGCTATCGCAGATATGAATGGAAATGCGATGCATTAAATACCCCATCTATTGCTGCAGCCCTACGCTTGGGATTTTCTAAAGAGGGGACGTTTAGACAAGCGCTTGTCTATAAGGGACGAAATAGAGATACGACTTGGCTGTCGATGTTGGACATTGAATGGCCTCAGCACAAGAAGCAACTGCTGGCTTGGTTAAATCCAAATAATTTTACACCTGATGGCAGGCAAAAGAAACGGCTTAAAGAGATGAACTAATCGTTATCGCTATCCTTATCTTCATCACACCTATCCCGTATGATTTGATGAGATGCCGAAACGTCACTCCCTACCCCATCACTAACAAGAAGAGGACTTTATGGAAAATATTATCAGTTTTGTCAATATCTGCGTCAAAGATGGTGATAATATCTTATTAATTAATCGACAGCACGATCACTTCAAGGGCTGGATTCCACCTGGTGGCAAAGTTATCTTTCCAGAAAGCTTTTTTGAGGCCGCCGTAAGGGAACTTGAAGAAGAAACAGGACTTGTCGCCACAAACTTAGTCTTAAAAGGCATCTCTGGCTTCACCAATGAGGGAGCTTATGAACGACACGTCTACTACGACTTCCTCTGCACAGCATTTTCTGGCTCACTGAAAGCATCTCGCGAAGGGGTACCAAAATGGTGGTCAATTCGTTCACTTGAAACCTTGCCAATGCAAGCAGAAATTAGGCAGAGACTTCCCCTCTATTTTAGGGCAGGTAGCTTTGAAAGCATCAACTACTGGGATAATGATACCAAGGTAATCTCAAAAAATAGGACTAAGTTGTATGATTAGTTTACGATACTACTATAGTCGAAATAGATGGTATAAAGGTAAATCTTTTATTTTTTCCTAATATTGATTTTATATCTTG
>wild_sample_2__coassemble_222_pt1 | contig 9486 bp, 10 predicted proteins | sample wild_sample_2__metabat2_low_PE_002 | metagenome-assembled genome bin wild_sample_2 | reverse complement strand
TCGCATCTGAGCTAAATAAGTTATGCAATACTGACTAAGTTTTGCAGGTTTATTGATACTTTCACATATTTTTACATCAGTCTTAACCCTTCAAATTCAGTTGATCCCTTTTTTGATAACTTATGCTATACTACAAATAAGTATCATTTTCTTTAATTTTTCAAACATTTTATTTGAGGAGGTCAATAATGCATAATCGACAACTAAACCATATCACATGGCTCATGGTTCTGATCTTTATATTTAATTATCTTGCTGCAAGCTGTCTTCATTATTTCTTATCCTATGCGCCACAAGCCTACCAAATCAATACATCAAGCTTTAAGCACTTAGTGGATGATTTATTGGCTCATGCACCTATTTATGCCATCACGATTATGACATATTTCCTTATTTTTAGCTTATTTGTCAGCCTACTTATTTTAAGTGAATTATTAATCCATCATCAACTCAGCTGGCAAAAATTTTTAAGCGCAGTAAAGCGGCCTAAATTATATGGGTTTGTACTTGCTTTGATTATCATCTTACTACCACTTAATGAACTGGGTCTAAAAATACCAGTTGCCAACTACATGACCATTCCGCAAACATTCATGGCCATGATTGCTAACCCATTTATCTTAACTGGCCTATCACTCCTTTATGTACTGGTACTCTTTTTCGTCCTACGATTAAAACATATCCCTTACTATCTGATTATAGATGGCATTAAACAGGAAAGTTTAATCAAGAAAAGTTGGCAAGCAACTCAAAAATCAGCTTGGCATCACTTTAGGCAACTCGGTTTTATTTTTGTCAAGATTGCCTTTGCTTTTGCTATCCTTTCCGGTATACAATTTTTGATAGATATAGCGAATCATAGAAACTGGAGTGTGTTCACTGCCAATCTATTTACCTCAATGCTAGCAGGAGTACTCTATTTTTATACGGCTACCATCCTATACCTATTTCTCTCGAATCCAGACCAGAAAAGACAGGTGCAAACACGTCAAAACTTTGCGCATATTGCACATATCAGGGCTGTTCTGTTTTTAGTCATCATTGGCTTTTCTACTATCTATCTGTCAGGCAAACAATTAAAAGTAACCCATCAAAATTATCTAGTCATTGCACATATGGGCATCTCATCCAAATCAGATATCCCAAATACGATTAAGAACTTGAAAAAAGTACACGCGACGCATCCAGACTATGTCGAAATAGACATTCAAAAAACAAAAGACGGTCAGTATGTTTTGAGTCACGACCCTGCTATAAAAAATCAAGAGGATAAGTCATATCAGATTAGTGACTATACCTGGGAACAATTAAAAGACATCACATTTTTACACGAGAATCAAAAGACAACATTATCAAATTTTAAGGATTATTTGATTCTTGCAAATGAGCTAAAACAAAAATTACTCGTCGAACTAAAATTTGACCAAACAGTTAGTAATCAAGAATTAAAAGCCTTTTCAGAAGACTTCGGCCAATTACTAGCTGAAAATAAAGCGCAATTACAGTCCTTAAATCAGAACTCACTCCTTAGAATTGATCAATTCTTGGATAATGACCTAGGCCTATTATCCCCTATTCAAAATGACGTCAATCAATCAAAATTGAGTCAATTTTACGCCATTGAATCTTCTAGTTTAACTCAAAAAACGATTACGCAAGCGACTAGCGTGAACAAATCAATTTATGCATGGACGGTTAACTCTCATAAAGAGATCCAAACAACTTATGCTATAGGCGTGACAGGATTTATTACCGATTATCCTGCTAAAACACGACAATACTTGACAAAAATATCAGATCGACCACACTATGCATTAGTTCCCACAGGGACACTGCTATTAAAACGCTCTGATTTCTAGGGTATACAAATTATGCTTGGCTTAATCAGTCTACTCGTATGCGATCAATCGCATAGAAATGAAAAAAGTAGATGACAATTAGACCTAAACCTTCTTGCACACCTACCTATTTTAAATTTTTTGATGACAGTTACTCATAGCTATAATAAGTAATCGGTCTACTCGTTTCTTCCCACTTTTGTAACTTTTTCGTTTCGGTTAAATAGCCAGGTAACAAGGCTATCCCTTGTCCAGATTCTATACAAGTGATGATATTTTCAAAGGAGTCGAGTTCAATCACGACCTTATCCTTGGCGAATTCAGCAAGTGTCTGTTGTCTAAAGGGGCAAGTCTCATCTCGATTCACGAAGCAATAAGCACATTGTGCATCATCAATCAATGGTGATGCTAAATAATACGAATCGATTGTTTTTCTAGTTTCTGTCATATCTGATACATGCTTTAACTTTAAAAAACTGATGATCCTATCAAAGCTATTTTTGAGTGATGCTGATGCGATATCTCTTGTTTTTTTGATGGTGATGGTGTCTTTAGTGATGTCAATGGTTTGTAAATTGTTGATGTCATCATTTAGGAGTAACTCGGAGATCAGTATTTTTTTCGTATCAGCATTAAACCTTTCTTTTATAGCCGCTAAGTTTTGAATGGCTTCTTTTGCAAATAGATAAAATTGATCCCCATTTTTAGTCGGTGTTAAGCCATTGTAACGTCTGATGAAAAGTCTTGTCTCCATATCAAGCTCTAACTTCTTCAAGCGTGCAGTCAAATTAGACTGGGCATAGCCTAAATGCATGGCACTCTGATTTAAGGATCCTGTCTCATAAATATCGACAAATATAGCTAAGTCATTAAAATTCATATCTGCTCATTTCACCTATCACTTTTTGTTATAAGTATATCATTTTCTGGTATTATGCAACACCCTCCTATTCTTTTATAATTAAGCTATCAAAGAAAAAGGAGTACTACTATGCAAGCAATGCGATATGATATTAGTTTACCTACTGATTATGATATGACAATCATCAGGGATCGGGTGAAAAACACAGGACACTTGATGTCTGGATTTCAAGATTTGTACGTCAAAATTTTCATGATTTCTGAGAAAAGTCAAGGTGCGCTTTCTAATAGCTACAGTCCACTTTATGTCTGGAAACATACAGATGGCATGTCTAAATTCATCTTCGATGGTTATTTTGACAATATTTTAACGTCATTTGGTTGGCAGCATATCGAAATTGGGATCACAACAACCGTTACTTTGGCAGATGACTTTATGTCAAGTCGCTATGTTACTGAAGAGGTACAAGATATTCGAGAAACTAACTCACTAAAGCAGGTTGAATGCCAAGACAAGCTAGGTGATGAGGAAACTGGAAAGCTCGTAATCTATAATCCAGATAAATGGAAAAAAGTGATTTATCGGTTTTATAAAGAGAAACCTTAAACACAACATCGCTGCTTTGAAATCCTCTATATTGCAAGATGATAGGACCTCCCCAGGCTGAACACCGTATGCTAAAGATAGTAGCTTATTATCATTGCATGCTATAACGATACTATCATTATCCAGATAGTTACTTGCCTATTTATTAAAGCAATATATAAACGATTAATCGGACATGAGTCTAGGACTAGAAAGGCTCTTGTCCTTTTTTTGTGTTTTAGGTGTCTGTAACCTTAAGTTCTACTGCTTACTTATCGTGACAAAAGATAAGGAAATCAAAAATAGAAGCAATTTAAATATAGTATCTTTATCTAGCTATCAATTATCTACAAATTTTACCTAAATACTTGAATTAGCGTGTATTATTAAGCGCTTTTTTGTTATAATAATTTTAACGTTATATTAAATTATTATTTCATGATTTTCTTATTTGCTTTTTAGAAAACGCATCCATAACATAAGCAATGAAACAATGCTATAACGACTAATTGACTACTAAATCATTTAATTTCGTGCAAACCTGATTCACGTTAAAAGCTAGGAGGAGAAAAAATAGGATGGAAAAGAAAAAGGAAAATATCATCCTAAATAAGGAGAACAGATGCGTATATTTTTGGGGATGATTTGTTTTGCTGTATTTATTATAGGTATTAGTTTACTATTGCTTAGTTTTTTTAAGAGAAAAACTAAGAAAAGAGCAGTTATCACAATAGCTATAGGTTTTTTATTAGTTACTGTAGGTGTTTCACTATCTGCTTGTGCTTCTTCACAAAATGCTACAAGTCAACTATCAAGCAGTTCAAATACAAAATCTGAGGAAGATGAAGATAAAGAAACTGAAGCTGATAAAAAGGCCGAAGCTGCTAAACAAGCTGAAGCTGCCAGACAAGCTGAAGTTGCTAAACAAGCCGAAGCTGCTAAACAGGCCGAAACTGCTAAACAAGCTGAAGTTGCTAAACAAGCCGAAGCTGCTAAACAGGCCGAAGCTGCTAAACAGGCCGAAGCTGCTAGACAAGCTGAAGCTGCTAAACAAGCTGAAGCTGCTAGACAAGCTGAGGAAGCTAGACAAGCTGAAGTTGCCAGACAAGCCGAGGAAGCTAGACAAGCTGAAGCTGCTAAGCAAGCTGAACCCGTAGCAGATGCTGGTGGCTATCATCGTGATGCTAAAGGCAAATGGCATCGTTCTAACGGTCAATTTGCATCAAAAAGAGAGATTGCAGCTGCTGGTTTAGCTTGGTAAGCATACGAGTTATCCTTTTGCCTCACGCGTTATAAGTGCTTAAGAACATACCGTGCAAATTTGATCCACGTTAAACCCAATTAGGAGGAGATATTATGAGTTTAAATGATGGCATAGAAACACCTGGGAAATCCAAAAAAACTTCACTAAGAATCATCATTTTCTTAATCAGTGTCGTACTGATTATATGTGGTGCAATAACTAGTCTCGTAACTTATAGACCAAAATCCATTTCTACTTCACTAAATGCTAAGGTGGCAAAAAAGACTGGAAAAGTTGGGCAAGACGTTATCATTAATGATGTCTACTATAAGGTAAATTCGGTGACTTACAATCCGGGTACAAAATATGCAATACCTAGAGCGGGCAATCAATTCGTCATTGTAAATGTCACGGTGACGAATAAAGGGAAAAAGACGATTGACTATAATCTATTTGATTTTAAACTAGATGATAAAGGTAACCAAACAGCATTAACTGAATCGATCATTGGTGATGACGGCAAAAATATCGTGAATGATCGATTTCCAAGTGGGAGCCTTGCCCAAGGTGGTAGTGTAACAGGTACAATGGTAGGACAGGCAAAAATAGCAGATAAAGATAGCTATAACTTACTCTATCAATCAAATAGGCTCGCTAATAAAAACCAAATTACATTTAATTTAAACTAAATGTAAAGATAGCAATGATGCGTCTATCGCGCATCTTAAGCAGTACAAATACAGAGATTATCTATCTTTGTATCTGTACTGCTTTTAGGTTTCAATCAGATGCATCTGTATCTATCAAAAACGATTTCTCTTTTTCCAATGTCAAATTTTGATATGCAACTTCCTAACATAAATTATTTTTTTACTATAAGTGAACTGCCTGCTTTTTTTAATATAAAAGGAAAAACATGATACGCTTAAATTATCATGCCAATGCTAAATCTTCTTAGACCTTAACTGTGGCGTAAACTCTAGCTCATCCTCGATCTCATCATTTCTGATTTTGACAAATGTCATCGATGTAATCGTATACTTAGCTTTTAGTGTCTCTACCTTCTTCTCAATCCAGATGCGGTTTGATATATTAATCATCTTTTATACTGCCTTCCTACAAACTATTAATAAAGAAAAATATATAATTGTTTGATAAAAACCACTATAATTAGTACAATGAAGCCATCGTGCAAACTTGATCCACGTTAAAAGCTACTAGGAGAGAATTATGGAAAAGGCGATTATTTTAGGGTTTTTATTATGTTCAACCTTACTCGTAGGCTGTTCGAATAATAAGAAAACAACTGAAGCATCGAAAGAAAACAAAATCGAAAAAAGTGCATCAAAAAATTCAGTCACAGAAAAAACGAGTTCAAAATCAGAAGTAACAAAGTCAACTGAGCAGACAGTATCTGAGAGTGCTTCTCAAAACCCACCCCAATCCGCTACAGAACCAGTAGTAACTGAGCAGGATATTAACCCTGGTGCTATTTTTAACGGTGACATTAGTTCTATAGTAGGTAAATGGGAAGATACAAAAGGTGATTATATCATTATCAAAAGTGACTATACTGTGACTCACTCATCAACACTAAGTTCTCCACACCCTTTTAAACCATATGAAGCTGACTACAACCAATTCGTAGCAAATCCCGGACTTGTTGTTAGAGCCGAAAATGGCGGGTATGCTATTATGTTATTCCCAATTGGTTATCATAATACGATAGGTGATCAATCTAACATAGATAGACCTAGACTTACATGGGGGAACTCGCCTTCTGAAGATTATTATTATAGAAAATAAAAAACGCTACTCACTCTGACATCTTCAGACATACACATGTTTCTAAACTGGCAGAGTTAAGTGTACCACTTCACATGATTCAGAAACGAGTAGGTCATGCGAATGAAGGTATTACCAGAGACATTTACTTACATATTACTAACAAAATGAAAAGCGATACTAAGGACCTTTTAGAATTCCTTTAAGGGTTCTTTTTTAATTGATAAAAAATTGCCCCCTTTTGAATATCACTACCTTTCAAACAAACTTATAGCATGTTTTTAGACATAAGAAAAACCCTTATAAAATAAGGGTTTAACACCGATATATTAACGACGGATTTCTTTGATACGCGCTGCTTTACCTTGAAGTGCACGGAGGTAATAAAGTTTAGCACGACGTACTTTACCGTAGCGGATTACTTCGATTTTTTCTACACGTGGTGTGTGGATTGGGAAGATACGTTCAACACCAACACCGTTTGAAATTTTACGAACTGTATAAGTTTCTGAGATGCCTTGACCTTTACGGGCAATAACAACACCTTCAAAAAGCTGGATACGTTCGCGCGTTCCTTCGACAACTTTAGCGTGAACACGCACAGAGTCACCAGGACGGAAAGCAGGGATGTCGCTGCGAAGTTGACCTTCGTTGATAGCTTCGATTAATGGATTCATTTTTTATTCTCCTCTTCTACCCATCTTAAAACTTACCGTAGTATTCGTGACATAGCACACGTTCCAGCGGATGAGCGGTTTATATGCGTCCATTACGCACCTAATTATTATATCAGGAATGATACTTATTTACAAGCTAATTATTAAAAAAACAACTAAAAATGACAGCTTAGTCCCTATACGCGCATCATAAATCAAAAATCTTGCCTGGATTCAGCATATTTTCTGGATCTAGTGCCACTTTCATCGTTTTCATCGTCGCTAAGGCAATTGGATCGCTATATTTTTCAAAATAATATTTTTTAAGCAGGCCAATCCCATGTTCAGCAGAAGGTTTCCCACCTACTTGGGCGATATAGGCATAGAGTTGTTCTAAATAGCGACTTAGTTTTTCTTCCCAGACTGCATCTGATAAGTCATTTTTTATGATATTAGCATGGATATTCCCATCACCTGCATGACCAAAAAAGATAGCTGATAGGCTTTCTTTTTGTGCCAAGTCCTTGAGCGCGACGATTGTCGATGCTATTTTGTTGACTGGTACGACAACATCTAGTGGCTCTTGTAAGCTCTCTAGTTCAACTGAGGAAACGATGGCACCTCGAAGCTGCCAAACAGTTTGAAGGGTTTCCTCGTCTGTCAGCGTTAGCGTATACGCACTTAAGCTACTTAAGTAACGCAGCTCTTGGGCTAATTGGTCCTCATCATTGCCATCCAAAGTAATGAGGAGGAAAGCCTCTCCAGAGATAGCAGGAAAACTTAGCCCTAATCCTTTTTCAGAATAGGCGATACTATCACGTTCAAAAAACTCGAGCGTCGCAGGCACAAGCCCACTAGACAGGATAGCAAATACCTTGGGTGAGAGTTGACTCAAGCTATCAAATCCTAGTAGGATATCACGCCTAAATTTAGGCTTAGGCTGAATCTTTAAATCAAGCTCGGTTATGACCCCTAGTGTGCCCTCGCTACCGATAAACACATCTTTCAAGTCATAGCCTGAACTATCTTTGCGATTGATCGAGCCGACCTGCATGACTTGTCCACTTGCCAATACCACACGCATGCTCCGGATGTTATCACGTGTCACACCATACTTAATGGCGCGCATGCCACCAGCATTTGTCGCAGCATTCCCACCAATCGTTGCTAGTTTGCTACCAGGATCAGGGGCATAAAAATAGGCTGTATCTGCTAAATAATCTGAAATTTGGGCAATCGTCACACCTGCTTGGACTTTTAGCGTCAACGTTTCACTGTCAAGGCTAATGATTTTGTTTAGTTTTTCTAAACTCATTAAGACTTGATGGTTATCTGGAAACGTTGCACCTGAAAGTCCTGTATGTCCACCGATGGTAATCAATTTTTGCTTTTTTATTCTGACAGTTTGCACCATATCAATAATATCAGCTTCATGCATAGGGAAGAATATTACCTCTGCTTGTCCCTTTTCTCCAGTGACCCGATTAATTAAATACTTATCTGAAATATTCATCGTTTATTTTCATCCTCAACTATCGCTAAAACATCTGTCAGGCTATGGACGATAAAATCCGGATTAATGCCTGCCACTAGCGTTTCATTTCTTCTATTTAGCCAAACTGATCTGATACCAGTTGCGTTTGCTCCTAAAACATCCGTAAGTAGATTATCGCCAACCATCAGGGTTGTCTGCTTGTCTGCTTGTAACCGAGAGAGGGCAAAGTCAAATAGCGCAGGCGCAGGTTTACCCTGGCCAAAGTCTCCAGAACTAATGATGCGCTTAAAGTACTTTCTAAGTTTAGGGACTTTCCTCAGCTTCAACTGCTGTAAAGCAGGCGCATCATTCGTCAAAAGGAGTAATGGATAGGCTTCGTACAGCTGGTCTAAAACCTCAAACGTATCCTCATATACCAGCACAGTCTCTATTCTGATTGCAATATACATCAACTCTAACACTTTAGCCATTCGTCTATCAAAAATCCCTAGGGCTGCTAAGGTACGCAGCCAAACTTTTTCACGGTATAGCCTAATATGTCGATCCAACTCAGGGAATCTTAATGTCTCATCATTAAACTTTCCCCATAATCCCTCGATAGGACTGATACCGATCATGACTGTAAAATCATAAAAATCATAGCTTTCAAAAAGGGCCAGTGCTTCTGCTTTAAGACAGGTTTCAAATTCATCAACAGAGAGGTGGGGATGATTAGTTCGTAAAAATGATGTCAGTCTCTCCAATGCCATACGATCAGCATGGTCTGATGATAAAAGTGTATTATCAAGGTCAAATATTAGGGCTGTTACTGTCATTTATTACCTCGTTTTCTTTCCTAAAATTTAAAACTTTGCATTTCCAGGCAAGCTGCCTGTCTTTCAAGATGTCCCAATACTGTAAACATATAGCAGAGACTCGCTGATGTATTAAGATACACCATTTTTTAATGTTTGATCTTGTGCTTATTATAACATAAATGACTACTTTTATCTTAACTAACTACGCTAGGTCGTATTGTCTAG
>wild_sample_2__coassemble_249_pt1 | contig 12582 bp, 9 predicted proteins | sample wild_sample_2__metabat2_low_PE_002 | metagenome-assembled genome bin wild_sample_2 | reverse complement strand
AAACACCTTAAACACCTATGTTTAGGGTGTTTTATCATGCGATAATCTATTATATACGAATAGATGGAACGGTATAGTGTCTCTTATTGTTTACTAAACATAGAAAATATAGTAAAATAAGACCAGATATCATGAGGCATCAAGACTGATACGCTATCGTTGTCGGGTTTCAGTAGTCAGATCATTATGTTGGAAAAACAAAGTAAAGGAAAAAGTAGAGATGGCAAGTATCAGAGAAATAGCAAAATTAGCTGGCGTGTCTCCTGCCACAGTTTCTCGAGTTTTAAATGCCGATGAGACGATGAGCGTTAAAGCGGCAACGAGAAGTAGAATCATTCAAGTTGCCAATCAATTAAATTATCATAAGGTAAGTAGTTTAGGGGTTAAGTCACCAAAGCAGGCTAATTTACTATCTATTGCTTTAATTAAAACACACGCTTCAAAAGGTGAAAGTGACGATCCTTATTTCAGGTTGATAAGAGAAGGGATCAAGCGTGAGGCAGATATATGGAGTTTTAGACTTGAAATCCTTAAGTTAGGTGATATTAGACTGGATCAGCTTGGCAACTTCGGTGCAGTAATTGTGGTTGGTGTATTAACTGATAGCGCATTGTCACAACTTTACGATGTCAATCCTAATTTAATCGTTGTTGATCATTATTTTGCAAGTTCTCGGTATGATCTTGTACATCATGATTTTGCCAAACAAACACTAGCAGTTCTAGATTATTTATATGAACAAAATCATCGGCAGATTGCTTTTATTGGTGGGGACATAGAAGTAGTGGATCTAAACGGAGATAAGCAAGACGTATTATCAGACGTTAGAACAATTGCCTATAAAAATTGGATGACACTTCATGGTCTATCAGATCACTGCCAGGTGAGAACAGGAAACTGGACGATGGGATTTGGCTTGGCTGCGACCAATGACTTACTAGAGCAATCAAAAGAGATGTTGCCCACCGCCATTGTTTCAGCCAGTGATCCGATGAGTATTGGGATTTATCGTGCACTGCAACTCAAATCAATCCCTATTCCTAAAGCACTATCCGTTTTTAGTTTTGACGATATTGAGATGGCAAGCTATATGTCTCCTCCGCTTAGCACTGTTCAAATAGATAGTCTAGAAATAGGTCGAGTTGCCGTTAGACTGGCTAAGGAAAGAATGATAGACGGTCGTAAGAGTGCACTTCGTGTTGAAGTTGCCTCTAACCTTATTTTGCGTGAGAGCGTTAGAAAAAATGACTGATTGCTTGTCAATGGTCTTTTTTTATAGGCAATTTAGGGTCTATTTAACCCTATTGACAACGCTTTCAAAAAACTATATACTATATTGAGTAAACGTTTAGTAAAAATATAAAGCGAATGAGGTATCACATGACATTAATTACATTTGATGAACGCAATCAAGTTTTTCACCTATCCAATAAGACGATTTCCTACATTATCGGACTTGAAAGAGCAGCATATCTTAGCCATCTCTATTTTGGTAAGGCGATTAAGAGGTATCATAATAGTCGGAAATATCCACTTATAGACCGCAGTTTTTCACCCAATCCTGCGGGCTTACCACTTAAAACACGGGATTTTTCGTTGGATGTGTTGCCACAGGAGATGCCAAGTCATGGCCATGGGGACTTCCGAAATCCAGCTGTTCAAATCAAGCAAGTAAATGGCTCATCTATCACGGACTTTGTTTATGACAGCTATGAAATTATCGCAGGTAAACCAGCACTTAAGCGATTACCTGCAACCTATGTTGAATCAGATAGTGAAGCTGAAACGCTTGTCATTACACTAGTTGATCGCCTACTTGATCTTACTTTGAAGCTATCCTACACAATCTTTGCTGATAGACAGGTCATTGCTAGAAATTCCTTTCTTGAAAATAAGGGTCAGGAATCGGTCATCATTAAAAAAATTGCGAGTGCATCACTTGATTTAGTTTCACAAGACTTAGAGCTTATCAGCTTGGCTGGTCGTCATAACAAGGAACGTGAGATTGAGCGTCAGACGGTACAGAGAGGGACTCGGATTATAGATAGTAAAAGGGGATCATCAAGTCATCAAGCCAACCCCTTTATCGCACTTGTGTCGTCAAAGACAGATGAGTTTACAGGCACTGCAATTGGCTTGGCCTTAGTTTATAGTGGTAATCATGAGATGCTGGTTGAACGTGATCAGTTCGAACAAACCAGAGTGATGGCAGGTATTAATCCCTTTAGTTTTGAGTGGGAGCTAGCACCGAGTCAAAGCTTCCAATCACCAGAAGCCCTGCTCGTTTTTTCAGATCAGGGGTTAAATGGTATGAGTCAAGCCTTTCATGACGTGCTTCAAAATCGATTGGCTAGAGGGAAATTTAGACATGCAGATCGACCGATTCTGATTAACAACTGGGAAGCAACTTATTTTGACTTTAATACAGATAAAATAAAGGCAATCGTAGATGGTGCAGCTGACCTCGGTATTGAGTTATTTGTGCTTGATGATGGCTGGTTTGGCAAGCGAGAGGATGATACCTCAGGACTAGGGGATTGGTTTGAAAATACGGATAAACTATCAGGTGGTTTAGCTGGTATTTCTGACTATGTCCACGGAAAAAATATGTCATTTGGCCTATGGTTTGAGCCGGAGATGGTCAATGCTGATAGCGATCTCTATCGTGCCCATCCTGATTATGCCCTTCAAATACCGAATCGTAGTATCAGTACCTCACGCGATCAATATGTGCTTGATTTTTCTAGAAAGGATGTTCGCGAGACAATCATAGCTAGGATGCGCCACATTCTTGATACTGTCAATATCGACTATATCAAATGGGATATGAACCGGAGCTTGACGGACGTCTATTCTTCAACACTTGACAGTGCGAATCAAGGGGAAGTGTTCCATAGATACGTGCTCGGTCTCTATGAGATGCTAGAAACGTTGACAACTGAGTATGATCATATACTTTGGGAAGGATGTTCAGGGGGAGGAGGTCGATTTGACCCTGGTTTCCTATATTACATGCCGCAAAGCTGGACAAGTGATAATACAGATGCTGTTGAAAGACTTGATATACAATATGGGACGAGTTTGCTGTATCCTATTTCATCGATGGGCTCTCACGTCTCAGTTGTCCCTAACCACCAAACGCATCGTGTGACAGGTCTTGATATTCGAGGAGATGTTGCCATGAGTGGTGTGTTTGGCTATGAGCTCAATGTGCAAGATATGACGATAGCAGAGAAAGTGACAGTTAGTGAACAAGTTGCCTTCTATAAACAGCATCGTCAATTACTTCAGTATGGTAAGTTTCACAGGCTTGTATCGCCATTTGAGACATCGCATGCTGCCTGGTTGTTTGTTAATCCAGATAAATCACAAGCCATCGCCTTCTATTTTAGGAAGTTTGCTGAATCAGCTGGTCCACTCCACACGATTAAATTTGCAGGCCTTGATCCAGAAAAAGTTTATCAAGTGAATGGCGAGGCAAGTTATGGTGGAGATGAGTTGATGCATGTTGGCATCTATCTTGATCCATTTATGGTTGGTGATTATCAAAGTCGTAAGTTTGTGATAGATGAAGTGATTTAAGAGGTGTAATCACTTTTAAGCTAATTTATTCTCATATCATAAAAAAAAACGCTGATTTGGCGTTTTTTTTTAATAAATTAATGGGTTAGTCTACAATAAAGTATGAAACGGATAAAATAAAAAATCAATCCGTATGCTTATTTTTTTATGCGATTCATATTGGTAGAAGTCAATGTTTCAAGCATCAAATTATCATGATTTTCAGCACGAAATTTCGTTGGGCTCACGCCATAACGCTTTTTAAATGCATTTGAAAACCCAAGAGAATCTGTAAAGCCGATACTCTCTGAGATTTGAGAAATCAAATTCTCTGAATGAATAAGCAACATGATTGCTTGTCCCATACGTAAGTCAATTAAATATTTTTGTGGTGAGAGGCCATACTTATGTTTGAAAACTGTAAAAAGATAGGCACGAGAAATCATCACATGGGCTAAAACTTCTTTTATTTTGATGCCACTCTTATAGTTATTATTGATAAACATATAGGCTTTTTCAGCATAATAATCAGATTGATTTTTATGAGAACTTGACAGTTTTGGGAAGGCAGTAATTAGACTTTTCATTAACAAAAAAAGTTCTGCTTGAATGAGTAAATCAATACAAGCCATATCTTCATAGGATAGACTATAAATTTGATTAAATGATTTGATAAAGTCAGTTGTGCTGACATTTTTCAATACCCAATTTTGGTCATTGACTGAGGTTCTGGCAAATAAATCTGCTACAATTCGACCACTAATACCGAGCCAATTATAGACCCATGGGTCTATAGGATCTGACTGATAAAAGGTCTCAACTTCAGCAGGTAATATGAAACAATCACCAGCTTCTAAACTATATTTTGAGCCATTAATTGTGAATATACCACGTCCTGATACAATATAATGCATGACATAATTTTCACGTTTTGTAGGGCCAAAACTAAAACTAGGGATTGTGGTTTCATTACCCACAAAATCAAGGTTGATATCTAAATAATTTTGATGAAACTCTCTATATTTCATAATTTACTAAACTTTCTTTTGTAAACGTTTACTGCATACATTTTACCATAAATTAAGTACGTCTGTCTATATCTATACTCATATTTCTATCATATAATAAATATATAGAAAGCGCTTACTAAGAGCTGGCTAAATATAAGTTATAGAAGAGGGAAACTTAATATGAATAAAAGAACAAAATGGGCAATGACAGTTGTCAGTTTAGCATCAGTAGCTTTACTAGCGTCTTGTGGTAGTACAAGTAGCAAAAAAACTGAAATTGAATTTTTCACTCAAAAAAAAGAGACACTAGGCATTACAAAAGAAATTGCTAAAGATTTTGAGAAGGAGAATAAAGATATAAAAGTAAAAGTTGTATCTGTACCAGATCCGAGTAATGTTTTGAAAACACGTATTTCTTCAAAAGATACACCTGATGTTGTTAATATCTATCCACAAAATTCAGATTTTAAAGAATGGGCAGCGAATCATGTATTTGAAGACTTAACTGGTAAGTCGTTCATGAACAATATCAAAGAAGGCGTTGCTGCACAATATAAAATAAATGATAAGCTTTATAGTGCCCCACTAGATTCCAATGCATGGGGATTCTTCTACAACGTAGATGCCTTTAAAAAACTTGGGATCGAAGCGCCTAAAACCTGGGATGAATTTGAAGCAGTAGTTAAGGATATAAAGGAAAAAGGGAAGGATCAGTCACCTTTCGCACTATCTCTATCACAAGGTGATGCTTGGTCACTCAATGGATTTGGTCAGTTGGCATGGGCACAAGCTGATGGCGGTTTTGATGGGGCACAAAATGCACTTCGTTTTTCTCCAAAAGGGGCAATTAAAACGGCTAATCCTAATTTTCAATCTGTTATCAAGCAACTAGATATTCTAAAAGGTAATGGTCAAAAAGGTGCAGAAGGTGCAACCTATAATGATGCAATAGCAGCATTTGTAAGTGGAAAATCGCTTATTTTACCTCAAGGTATTTGGGCACTTGCTGCTGTTCAACAGCAAAAACCAAGCTTTGAAATTCGGTCTTTTGCTTATCCAGGTAAAACAGCTGAAGATGCAATGAGTGTTGGTGCAGCAGATATGGCACTTTCTATTTCTAGTACGTCTAAACATAAAGCAGCAGCAGAAAAATTTGTTAACTACTTTAGTACAGCTAAAGTCTTCCAAAAATATTTTGATGTAAATGGAGAGCCAACATCAGTGAAAGGTGTCAAGACCGAAGGTAAAATGCCAGAACTCGAGGGGATAACACGGCTTACATTTACTGATAAACAGTTTGTCTGGTTACAATCTAAATGGACTAGTGAAATAGATTTCCATACACTGACAGCAAATTACGCACGCTCAGGAAACGCAGAAAATTTTGCAAAAGAACTGAATGTTTTCTTCGATTCAATGAAATAGAATTGCTTTCAGATTTATGAATTTTTCCTAAACTCGGCTATTGTGATGAGTTTAGTATAAAGTTCATAAATTCATAAAACTAGAAAAGAGATTATATTATGAAAGATAAATTTATCAGTAAGTACTGGGGCTATCTTTTCCTATTAGTCCCAATCATCTTGCAATTTATATTCTTTTACTTACCCACTATCCGAGGTGTCATGTTCTCGTTCACCAATTGGACGGGATTGACAGATAACTATGACTACATCGGTTTTAAGAATTATACAGCCATTTTTAGTGATCCAAAATTTATTAAAACGATCAGATTTACGATTATTTTTACCATTGGGATGATTGTGGGTCAAGTAAGTATCGGGATTCTTGTTGCTCGTGCTTTGAATGCTAAACTTAGAACGTCTAATTTCTTTCGTGGCATTTTCTTCTTTCCTGCCGTGATTGCAACGGTAACAATCGGTATGATCTTTAAGCAAATTTTTGCTTATGGTATCCCCTTGATTGGGGAAACATTCCATATAGCTTTTTTGAAAGAAAACCTACTTTCGAATCCTAAAACAGTTATCTATGCGGTGCTATTTGTTGCTTTGTGGCAAGGGATTGCGACACCAACGATTATTTTTCTAGCAGGGTTACAAAGTATACCACAGGAAATTCTGGAAGCTGCAGCGATTGACGGTGCAAATAGAAAACAAATTTTTAAAAGCATTGAAATTCCCTTTTTAATCCCATCAATTTCTATGGTATTTATCCTTGCCTTAAAAGGTGGCTTGACTGCCTTTGATAATATATTCGTGCTGACAGGTGGTGGACCAAATGATATAACAGCAACATTAGGCATGCTAGTCTACAATACCGCCTTTAAGAATAATAGTTTTGGTTATGCGAATGCACTCGCAGTTGTTTTATTCATTATAATCGTCGTCATTTCTCTAATTCAACAAGCTGTTTCTAAGCGATTTGAAGTGTAGGGAAGAATGAAAGGGTAGAGAAATGAAAAATAAAGAAAATAAGTTACCACATCTATTATTACTAATTATCGGGGCCATACTTATCTTAATCCCCATCTACTTAACATTGGTCAGTTCTTTTAAAGACACGCCCCAAATCATGCAACATTTCTTTAGTTTACCAAAACAGTTTACAATGGATAATTACACCCGCTTAATTGAGGATGGTATTGGGAAGTACTTCTTTAATTCGATCATCATTTCTGTTGTGTCAATTGTATTGATCATTTTGATTGTGCCGATGGCAGCATTCTCTATTGCTAGAAATATCAGTCGTAAAACAGCATTTACAATCATGTATTCATTATTAATTCTTGGTATTTTCGTCCCTTTTCAGGTGATTATGTTACCCATTACAAATCAAATGACAGCGCTGGGACTGATGAATTTACCAGGTTTGATTCTCCTATACTTGACATATGCCATTCCACAAACGCTATTTTTATATGTCGGTTATATCAAGTTATCAATTCCTGAAAGTTTGGATGAGGCAGCAGAGATTGATGGTGCAAGTAAACTAACCATGTTTGTTAAAATAGCCTTTCCATTGATGAAACCGATGCATGCAACAACATTGATTCTAAATGCATTATGGATTTGGAATGATTTTCTCTTGCCACTGTTGATACTTAACCGGGATGATTCTTTTTGGACCTTACCCTTGTTCCAATACAATTATCAGGGACAATACATGAGTGATTTTGGTCCAAGTTTTGCTTCATATGTCATAGGTATTATTACAATTACGATTGTTTATCTCTTTTTCCAAAGAAGTATTATTTCAGGCATGAGTAATGGTGCAGTTAAATAAATTTTAAACGATAGAAAACGTTTACACAGGATGTGTATTTTGCTATACTATATTTATTAAACGATTGACAAACTATCAGAGGAGAAAACGATGCCAATTCAAAATAAGGTGATGCTGATTACATATGCGGACAGTTTAGGTAAAAATTTGAAAGAGCTACAAACTGTACTTGCTGATGATTTAAAAGGGGCGATTGGTGGTGTGCACTTATTACCCTTCTTTCCATCGACAGGAGACCGAGGGTTTGCACCGCAAGATTATCGTCATGTTGACAGTGCATTTGGTGATTGGGAGGATATCGAGGCAATCGGTGAAAATTACTATCTGATGTTTGACTTCATGATTAACCATCTATCTCGTCAAAGTCGTGAGTTTATTGATTTCAAAGAGAAGAAAGATGCATCAGAATTTGCAGATTTATTTCTTCGAAATAAAAACTTTTGGCCAGAGAATCGGCCGACGCAGGCAGATATAGATCTGATCTATAAACGCAAGGACAAGGCACCATTTCAAGAAGTAATCTTTGCTGATGGGACACATGAGCTTGTCTGGAATACCTTTGGTGAAGAACAGATAGATCTTGATGTGACGCAAGCCGTTACAAGGCAATTTATCAAGGCAACTTTGACACAATTGATTGATCATGGTTGTGATATCGTTCGTCTGGATGCCTTTGCTTATGCCATTAAAAAATTAGATACAAATGACTTTTTCGTAGAACCGGAGATTTGGGACTTACTAAACGACATCAGAGAGATCACGATGGCAAAAGGGTGTGAGATTTTACCAGAGATCCATGAACACTACAGCATTCAACATAAAATCGCGTCACATGATTTCTATATCTATGATTTTACCTTACCGATGGTCGGTCTTTATACACTCTACTCAGGAAAAACAAATCAATTAGCTAAATGGCTAAAGATGTCACCCATGAAGCAATTTACAACACTGGATACACATGATGGCATTGGTGTTGTTGATGCTGCTGATATTTTAACGCAAGCAGAAACGGATTATACATCTGAAGAACTGTACAAGGTTGGCGCTAATGTCAAGAAAATTTTCTCATCTGAAGCTTATAATAATCTAGATATTTATCAAATTAATTCAACCTATTATTCAGCTTTGGGAGATAACGATGCTGCCTACTTACTAGCACGTGCCATTCAAGTTTTTGCACCGGGTATCCCGCAAGTCTACTATGTCGGTTTGTTAGCAGGAAAAAATGATCTGGCGCTATTAGAAGCATCAAAAGAAGGCCGTAATATCAATCGGCATTATTATGATCTGCCAGAAATTAAGACAGAGTTACAACGGCCAGTCGTACAGAAATTGTTGACACTCCTAACCTTCAGAAATACGGCTGCAGCCTTTGATCTTGAGGGAAGTATTGAGGTTGACACACCAAGTGAGCATGAGATTATCATCAGACGATTTGATGCACAAAAAGAAAATTGTGCGGTATTGACGGCGAACGCTAAAACATATGCGTTTGAGATTAAGCTTAACGGAGAAAAAATATCCGGGCTATGATATAATATAGTCAATATATTATGTGTCAAGAATTAAATGTAAATGATACTTAGAATAGATAGATTGAGGTAAGAAATGACAGTATTAATTTTAGGCGGAGCGGGTTATGTTGGTAGTCATGCGACAGATGAATTTTTAGCGCGTGGCTATGATGTGGCTGTCGTTGATAACTTATCGACCGGTCATCGTGCCGCAGTCGCTGATAAAGCCCGTTTTTATGAGGGGGATATCCGTGACAAGGATTTCTTAGCTGATGTCTTTACTAAGGAGTCAGATATCGAGGGTGTTATGCATTTTTGCGCCTATTCCTTGGTTGGTGAATCGATGGAAAAACCACTCATGTATTTTGAGAATAATGTGGGCGGTGCAATGACCCTACTTGATGTGATGCATCAGTTTGATGTCAAACATATCGTTTTTTCATCAACAGCAGCTACCTTTGGTATCCCAGAGGTATCACCGATTACTGAGACAACACCACAAAACCCGATCAATCCTTACGGCGAAAGTAAACTGATCATGGAAAAAATGATGGCCTGGCAAGCCTCAGCTACTGATATGACCTATGTTGCCTTACGCTATTTTAATGTGGCAGGTGCCAAACATGATGGGTCAATTGGTGAAGCACATAAAAATGAAACACACTTGATACCCATCATCTTACAAGTTGCTCTTAGTCAACGTGACAAAATCATGATCTATGGTGATGACTACCACACAGAAGATGGCACTTGTGTTAGAGACTATATCGGTATGACAGACTTGATTGATGCGCATATCAAAGCATTGGCTTATCTAAAAGCTGGTGGCAAGTCAGATGCCTTTAACTTAGGGACTAAAACAGGCTACTCAAACTTGCAAGTACTCGAAACTGCAAGACAAGTAACTGGTCATGCGATTCCATCTGAGATTGGTCCTCGCCGAGCTGGAGATCCTGATGCCTTGGTTGCGGATAGCAGCAAGGCCCAGGAAACGCTTGGCTGGAAACCAACTGAAAGTTTGACTGATATTATCGGGAATGCCTGGAAGTGGCACCAGAAGCATCCTCATGGCTATACTGATTAATAGCAAATAGGGTTAATATGAGAACGTGTAGAAAATCAATTTCTGCACGTTTTTTTTAGGCTTCAATGCGTATCTATATCACTTATTGTCTTACTAATATAGGCATAATCAAGCGTATATATGCGTAACGATAGCTAAGTCTATCAGCCGATTTGGTAAAGTTAATCAATGTATAGATGCGTTTTGGGCGTTCAGTACAGTGTCTAGCGATTAGCTAACTTCAATTTGAACCCAATTAAGATTTACTTTGGAAGCGCTAATAATTATAATGAAAATGTAAGGGAGGATAAAATGATTAGACAAGAAATCAGCTTAACTGAATGTGACAGACAAGCTTTAGCCATCTTAATGATTTCAGTTGAACTTGAAGATGTTTCTGTTTATCATTTACAAGATGCTTTACTGGTTTCACGAGGAACTGTTTTAACTGATATAAAAAAAATACAAAGTCATGCGATAGCATATGGCGTATTGTTAAAATATACCAGAAAAAATGGCTACCGATTCTATGGCAATGAAACAGCAATACGGCTAATGATCCATCATAGCTTGCTGCATTCACTTGCTAACGTCATAACGAGAGAGAGAGTTGAACATCTACTAAATCAATATGCAACTCATTATTATAAAGAAGTCGAGTTTGAGATGCATCAATTTTTACAAAAAAATAGATTAACAGTTGTCCCTAGTAGATTAGCAGAAACAATCTATTTTTTAGCTTTTGTGATCATAAGAGCTAAGCAACATCCGATTCAGCTCACTGAGAAGCAAACGACCATCTTAGGTAAACTAATCATTAGGACAAAAGGCAATGCGTTAGTGAGTCATTTTTCAAGTATATTAGATAAAGATGCTGAGACTGATTACTTTAATATGGTATTGATGGGCATGATTCAATCAAAGGTACGTGAATTTGGGACTGAATTTCTGTATGACTGTTCGTATCTAATTTGTCAAAAATTTGAACATGCAGCAGGTGTTGTATTTGACAAATTTGATGAGGTTGTCGCGCATATTTATGCGCATCTCGTACCCGCATACTTCAGAATGCTCGGTCAATTTAGGATTCAAAATGTCATTATTGAGCAAATACGAAGGCAATATGAGCACCTGTTTCAGTTGACGCAATATAGCCTTAGCCCATTAACAGCACTAAGTGGAGAAAAACTAGCAGATAGTGAAATTGGCTACTTTACGATTTTATTTGGAGGTGAAATCGCTAATTTAACAGAAAGAATAGGTGAAAAGAGATATCAAGCAATTATTGTTTGTCCAAGTGGTATTAGTAGTTCTTTAATCATGATGTCAGAATTAGCATCACTTTTCCCCATGATTGATTTTATAGAAGCTGCATCTTTGCAAGAGCTATCAAAGTTATCAATAACCGATTATGACTTGATTTTCTCAACGGTTGAGATAGAAACACAAAAACTGCTTTATATCATAAAACCTATCTTAACTACCGTTGAAAAAGGAGAATTATTACGACTTGTACAAGAGGATTTATTGATTCCTTCTGTAGTTGTACCATCAGTAACGGAGATGTTGGAAGCAATTCTACCCTATGTAACTTTAAAAGACGGGATTACAAAAGATAGAATTAAGAAAATAGCCACCCAAAAATTAATAAAACAACTAAAGAAAAAGGAAGGTGAGTTGCCAATGCTCTCAGATTTATTAACAGTAGACAAGATTCAATTTAATGATCAAGACCCCACACCAGACTGGCAATCAGCGATTAGACTAGCCAGTGAACCTTTATTGGATCATCAAGATATATCGATGCAATATGTAGATGCTATGATTCAAAAGGTCAAAGATTACGGACCATTTATTCATTTGGGATTTGGTATTGCGTTACCTCATGCTAGACCAGAAGATGGTGTTCATCGGTTGGGCATGTCACTATTAAAGTTTGAAAATCCAGTCTACTTATTGGATGATAAAAAACATCCTATTTATGTTTTTATTTGCTTAGCAGCAGTTGATAATGCGTCACATCTGCGTGCCTTGAGCAGTCTAACAAAAATATTGACAGACAAACTGTCAGTACAACGCCTTTTGTCGGCTAAGACGACAGAAGAAGTCGTGCAATTAATTCAAGAAAAAGAGGAGTAAGTTATGAGATTAGCAGCAGTATGTGGCTCTGGATTAGGGTCAAGCTTTA
>wild_sample_2__coassemble_190_pt1 | contig 13738 bp, 17 predicted proteins | sample wild_sample_2__metabat2_low_PE_002 | metagenome-assembled genome bin wild_sample_2 | reverse complement strand
TTATAGCAGTTAACCTTTTTTTAATAAATCATTTTTTACAAATTTGTCTCAGAATCAGTTTAGGTTTTTGGGGTTAGTTAACTACCAGATAGTATCCTCTTATTTCTTGACAATCAGTTGAATGGCTTGCTCGATTTTTTCTGTTTGCGTGGCCTCATCTATTTCTGGATTTTCTAGGCACTGCTTCAAGTTTTCTGCGACAATAATCCCCATAATCCGGTCGACACTTGAGCGAACAGCACTGAGTTGTGTGATGACATCGACACAAGTCTTCTCATCTTCAATCATTTTTTGAATGCCACGAAGTTGACCTTCAGTCCGTTTCAAACGATTTAAAACCTTTGTATCACAAGATGTTGTCATACGACATCACCCTCCCAAGCTGACATGCCACCCATAACATTTGTCACATCATAGCCTTCTTGGCTTAGAAAGTCACAGGCATTTGCTGAACGCACGCCTGCATGACAGATAACAAAATAAGGCTGACTTTTGTCTAGTTTCTCATAGTCTAGTACCAGACTACTTAAGGGCAAATTTTCACTTGACGCGATGTGCCCATCTTCAAACTCCTCTACTTCTCTGACGTCTAATACCGCTAAAGATGCTGTTTGTGTTAGTTTATAAAAATCATCACTGTAAATCGATTTATACATGGTTAATGTCCTCCGGTTTAATTGTATTGTATAGGGAAAATGCCCCATCTAAGTTCTGAATGGTAAATCCTGCTTGTTTTAAGATGCGTTCTGCCACATAACTCCTCAGGCCACTATGGCAAGTGACGATATAGGGAGTCTCTTTGTCCAACTCTGACAAACGTGACCTTAAGTCGTCTAAAGGAATGTGCACAAACGATTTAAACTGACCATTTGCCTTTAATTCCGCTTCATTTCTAACATCTAGCAAGACTTTTCCTGTCGCTAATTCAGCAGTTAAGTCATACCACTGCACATGATCACTTAGGCCTTCCATCAAATTCATGGCTGCATACCCAATCATGTTAACTGGATCTTTGGCTGAGCCAAATGGTGGGGCATAGGTCAACTCTAGTTCCGGAAGATCAAAAATGGTTAAACCACCTTTGATGGCCGTACCGATGATATCTATTCTTTTGTCAATCCCTTTATTACCAACCGCTTGAGCACCATAAATAACACCAGATTCTGGGTTAAAAATGAGTTTTAAGGTAATGTCTGTTGCCCCTGGATAATAACCGGCGTGGTCTTTCCCCGTCGTATGAACAACCTCAACTTGTAAGCCTGCTTGTTTGGCCGCTTGTTCACTTAGACCAGTAGTTGCTGCCGATAAATCAAATACCCTAACGATTGCTGTGCCAATGCTGCCTTTATTTTGTCGGGTTACCCCCGCGATCACATCTGCTACTTGACGGCCTTGTCTGTTAGCAGGAGACGCTAATGAAATTAAGGCATCCGAATTCGTAATTTGTTGCTTAACGACGATGGCATCACCCACTGCATAAATATCTTTCAGATTAGTTTGGTAATGGTCATCTACTAAAATACCGCCCCGAAATCCTAACTTTATCCCTGCAGCTGCTGCCAAAGCTGTTTCTGGCTGAATGCCAACAGATAGTATCGTGATATCAGAACTAAGCATCGTGCCATCCTCTAGGATGATTTTTCTGCCCTTATCCTTAAAAGCCACTACTGACTGAGAAGTTATCACGCGCACACCTTGATGGACCAGTTCTTGCGTTACAAAAGCAGCCATTTCCTCATCCATTGTAGGCAATACATGTGACGCTTTTTCAACGATTGTAACGGCTAATCCTTTTTGCTTTAAGTTTTCAGCCATTTCAAGTCCAATAAAACCAGCACCGATAACCGTTACTTTTTCTGCCCCATTCTCGTTTATCTTAGCCATCAGCTTATCTAAATCTGGTACATTTCTGAGGCTGAAAATATTATCAGCATCTTGCAAGCCATCAATTTCTGGAATAAAAGGCTTGGCACCTGGTGAGAGGATAAGATGATCATAGGACGCCTCAAAAATACCAGCTTGATTTTTGACTGTAACTGTTTTTTTATCAGGATTTATCTGAATCACGTCATGAAGGGGTCGGACATCTAAGTTAAACCGTGTGCTTAAAGATTCTGGTGTTTGCAAGATTAAAGCGTCTCTTTGCGCAATTTTCCCTGAGACATAGTAAGGCAAGCCACAGTTGGCGAAAGAGACATAAGGGCCTTTATCAAAAACAATGATTTCAGCATCTTCTTTTAAACGACGCAAGCGTGTCGCAGCAGACATGCCACCTGCTACACCACCAATAATAATAATTTTTTCCATGATTCCTCTCCTCTCTGCTCCTTTACTTACTTTTTTTTGTTAGACCATACCATTGACTCATGCCACCTCTGACATTGATTGCTTCAACGCCTTTTTTAGATAGGATACGTGTCGCCTGCTTACTTCTCATGCCTGACTGGCAAATGATATAGACAGGCTGGTCTTTGGTTGCCTGATAACTCTCAATCGTGTTTAATGGCACATTTTGTGCTTTAGCAATATGCCCACCTTGATATTCACTCGGTGTCCTAACATCCAGTAACCTGATGTTCCCTTTGACTAACTCTGCTAATTCCATCGTCGTAACACTCGGATATTTTTTAAATAGTGACAGCATTTTATTCTCCTTTAATATACCTATATGGGTATATTAAACACTATAATAACGCGCTTGTCAACTGTTTTAACTTTTATTAAGCACCAGTTATTTTTCGCCTACCGTGATCACATACCTGAATGCATCACGGTAGCGTAATTTATTAGGATTAGGATATACAAAAAAGCAAGCACTAAGGTACTCACTTTTAAAGATTATTTGAACATCACTCCCTTTTGCAACATTAACCGATAGCATTTGTATCTTCCTGTGTGATCATGAGGTTCACTAGTTCAGTTTTATCAGGTTTTAGATAAATAATCTGGATTTTCACATCTGGGAATATCCCTTTAGTCGAATCGATAACTGGTTTTAATCCCTTAACCAAAGTCGGTTTTAAAGCAGCAGCATCGATAGCAACACCTGGGTCTTGCGCATAGGTATAAGTATAGACGATGGTATCCCCTTCACCTCTTGTGATTGTCATATCAGAATAAGTATCACCAAATTGTTTTTTCAACTGAGGAATTTGTGACTGAGCAGCTTCAATCATCAAATCAAATTGATTAGCTTTACCTGATTTTTCAGCAGAAGATGATGCTGTTTTTTTCTTTTCTTCGGAAGACTTAGCCGATTCAGACGATTTTTTGACAACTTCAGATTTTTCTGAACTAGATGATGATTGAGATGATTCTGTCTTTGTTTTACTACTACAAGCTGACAAACCGACCAGTAAAGTTGCAGCAAAAACGAGCATTAGTAATTTTTTCTTCATAAGTTCCCCCTTTTTAAAATCTTAGTTAAATTCCTATTGATATATAATTAATTATAGCAAATTTATCGAAAATTACAACTAATTATAACTATTAGAAAAAAACTTAGTCATTCATGATACCAACTGCTGTGTCATTGATATCATGTCTCAAATTAATACTTTAGAACACACTGATATAAGTAACTGGTACATTAAGGTAGCTCATATATAGCTTTAACAGCTGGTTGATACTGTTCAATGGTCTCACCATTAACAGCAAATACTTGACCTGTTCCTAAACTTGCTACCGTTGACAATCGATACATGCTTTCAGCCGCCATTTCAGCTGTGCCAACTTGCCAAAAAGAAGGAAATGGCCGATTTTCCTGACGACATGTTTTAGTCAGACAATCAATTATCGGCGCTGTCATGTCAGTTAGTGCGGCAGGTGCAATCGCATTAACGGCAATATCATACTGCGCCCCTTCGATAGCTAAAGTTTGACTAAGCCCAATTAATCCCGCCTTACTCGCCGTATAATTTGCCTGTCCAAACGCGCCACCTATACCTGATGAAGAGGTCATAAAAAAAATCTGTTTAACTCCTGTTCGCGATTTCATGTGCTCAAATACCGCCTGTGTGATGTCGAATGCGGCAGTTAAATTGACAGCAATCACTGCTAGCCATTGCTTACGAGTCATCTTGCTAAATGATTTATCCTGACAGATACCACTATTAAAGTAATACTGCTGAATCGCTCCCCATCTATCCAGGACTGCCTTAACAAACTGCCGCCCGGCTTGGGCATCTTGTATATCAAATGTTGCAACATACAATTTTTTTTCATCCGGATAAGCTTCTCGTAACTGTCTTGTATTTTCAGGATTACTAGAGCATGTTGCGACAGCAAACCCATGCCTCAAATAGACATCTACTAAAGCTCTACCGATACCGCGTGTGCCTCCTGTGATCAAAACAACTTTAGTCATTTTTTATCATCCCTTCCCCCACTTTTTTATCGCAAGACCATACTTCAAAATGCTGATCAGCGCCTACCTTTAAATCAATAGTGTCATTAACCCATACTTTATCCAGAAAACTGTAAGAAAAGGTTCGCCTCTCATTAAGCTCAAATAGGGTCATCAAGATCCCTTCTACTTTGGCCATTAATTGAATCCCGAAAACAACACCTAACTGATGAACTGGATTATCATCTTTTGAGAAAACATGGTAAGCAGCTAAATCAGCCTCAGAAAAACTAAATAAACTAGATGCCTTTAACATAGATTTTGCTTCGACAGTGTGCATATAGCTCCCCTCCTTTCTCAATCGTTAGTAAATAAGTCCAGAATTCACACCCTGCTTTTGGTAAAACTGCTTCTCTCGCCAAGCTAATTTCATAACTTTGGTCAAATTCGATCTCTTTTAGATAGCTAATATGCTGTTCGACTAATAAATGTGTCTTATCTGTCAAGTCGACGAGATCAAAGTGTCGCCATAACGTCAATAAAAATGCATGAGGCCATTTCTCACCTTTGTAGCAGACTATTTTTTTATAAGTATCGATTTCATCACGTGTGATGCTAACTATTTTTTTGATTGTCAGTCAACCTTTCTTAGCAGTAGAGACGTCCCCTGCCCACCACCGACACACATGGTGACGAGACCCGTCTTTAAGGTAGGCCGCTTTTCTAACTCTGTCATCAAACGGCGCACTAATATGGCACCTGTCGCACCAAAAGGATGACCAAAGGCTAAGGCGCCTCCTGATCGATTAACACGCGCCTCTTGCCAACCAGCGGTTTGAATGCAGGCTAAGGCCTGTGACGCAAACGCTTCATTTAGCTCAATCCGATCAATTTCAGAGATAGTTAATCCCTGTTTGGCTAATAACTTCTCTGTCGCATAGACTGGACCTAATCCAAAATTTTCTGGTAAAGTGCCTACTGAAACACCATCAACGACTTCAAATAAAGGCTGGAGTTGATTTGTCTTGCAAAATGACTCACTCGCAATAATGACGAAGGCAGCACCATCATTTAATGGCGAACTATTGCCAGCTGTTAATGTCCCATTTTCCTTAAAAACTGCTGGTAAGGCTGCTAATTTTTTAAGATTTGTGTCCGCCCGAGGACTTTCATCTGCAGTAGCATGTTTTACGCCAATGATCTCGTCTTTAAAGGTGCCAGATTGGTTTGCCTGTTGATACTTGACTTGACTCTGATAGGCATAGGCATCTTGTTGTACACGACTGATTTGTAGCCTATCAGCTAATGCTTCGCAAGCCTCCCCCATAGCAGGATCGCCATAAGCATCAATACTTAGGGCAGCTCTCTCGATTATTTTCGGTGGGCCACCAAAAAGCTTAGCAGGTCTCTCAATCAACCATGGAGAGCGACTTGTGCTCTCTACACCACCACAGGCAATAGATGAGGCCATGCCACTTTTGATTTTAGCAGTTGCAACGACTAGACTTTCTAGTCCAGATGCACACTGTCGATCTATGGTCAGAGCAGGCGTTTCGACTGCTAGTCCTGACGCTAAAGCAAGACGCCGACCAACATTTCCGCCCCCACCTATGATATTGCCGACAATCACTTCATCAACTCGACTAAGTTGTTGCCTAGCAAGTAGTTTTTTTAGTAAATCACCACCTAGATACTCCGGCAGGATGTCTGAGAAAATCCCACCAAATTTACCTATAGCTGTTCTTGCACTATCAACAATGAATACACGTTCCATAAGCGAGCTCCTATCTCTTTTTACATTTTTTTCCACTGTCATTGTACTGGATATCAGCCACAGACTGATACGTATCTAGTTTTCCTTTACGGTAGATATCTGTCTTGAGAAATTGATTCAGCTCGTCCAACGAAAGCGACCTCTCAACCCAAACAATATCGGCTGCAATACCTTGACCAAGTTTTGCATCAGGGTAGCCATAAACGACAACATCTTTTATATACGGCGACTCGTTCAATCGCTTTTCTAAAGTAGCCGGAAAATATTTTTCACCTTTTCGGTTAATGCGATCATCTTCTCTGCCCAGGTAAAAAAGTTGCTGATCATACCACCCCATATCACCTGTTGCAATAGTAGCTGATGCTTGATAAAAACGACCTTTTTTTAAGTAGCCTTGAAAAGTCATGGGGCTAGTTACCCTGATTTCTCCGATAGCCTGATCATTCTCTGCGATGGAGATGCTTACCTGTGGGAAAAGCGTGCCGACACAGTTATCTGGTGGGTAAGGCACAGCATTATAGGCAATAAAACTTGTTTCTGAACTCCCATAGAAGGTTAAAACTTGGGCATTTGGCATCTGCTCAAAGAGTTGCTTTCTTTGATTAATTGACACGACTTCACCGCTCAAAATAATAGATAAACACTGTTTTTGAACATTTCCTATAGCTGATAACTGATCAATCAACACTGTCGGCACTGAAAAAACTTGGCTATGATTTAAAACGTCTGGCATGGTTAATAAGTCAGTTAATGTCGTCACATCCAGTAAATAAGTCTGCCCCGAACTTAGGGTTTGTAACAAGACATATAGCCCTAAGGAATAGTGTAGCGGTGTTAAACAGGTGACGTAGGGTTTCGGTGCAAAAACTGAAACTGACTGAAAGATAGCAAAACTGTGTAACCAGCTCTCTTTGTTCCTAACAAAGCCTTTACGTTCACCTGTTGTCCCGGAAGTGAAGCCTATAAACAGCGTATCCTTTGGCAGCTGGAGTTGCGGTAGCTCTGCCTTAAAATAAATAAAATCGTTTAGCCATAAAACGGTAGATGACAATTCATTTTTTAGCGTCTCTGCTTTTGCGATGGGCTCATCTTCTGGTATAGGGACAAAAATTTTATTTGCCCTGATACAGGCAACTAGTTTATAAATTGTTTCTGGTTCTTGTTTCATTGGTAGGAAGATGACTGACTCTTTTATACTCTCAAGTCTCTTTTGATATGGCTGGCTATTTGCTAGCAACTCACCGTAGTCAATCTGCCGGCCATGATACAGTATTGCCGTTTGTCGTTTAGGTATCTTGTCAAAGGGAATCATGCATCTCCTCAAGATAAGTCTCTTTTTTTAGTCTTTGATGGATCACTGATGCTAAAACAGCTTTTACCAAGTCAATTGGTAGATAGATCGATGCCATCGCAATACCTGTTAACCAAGATGTATGCGAATAATAAGCTAGGGAAATACTGCCCATCAAATCAATCAATACTGCACCACCAATGATATAAGCAATTATGATACACCATAAATTTCGTGTCCCTAGTTTTTCAAGCAAAAGAGAGATAGTGAGTGGACAAAGTAGAAAACCAAGTAAAAAACCACTACCTGGACTAAATAATAACCCGACACCACCGCGTCCTCCAGATAAGAACGGTAAGCCCAGCAAACTAGCAAGTAAGAAGATGCCTACGGTCAAGGTGCCATATTTTTTACCCAGAAAACCACCAGCCATCATAATTAGCATGTTTTGCAGTACAAATGGCACGCCGATAGCTGGAACCGGTATGGCAATCATACCAGATATGATAATTAGTACAAGGAATATGGCGATTTTTGTGATCTTATTTGTCGCTATTTTACTGTCATTTTTTGTCATGTTACTTCTCCTAGTATTTCTAAATTCGATTGACTTCTTTTATTTGTAAACCTTTTTATTTTATTTAGTTTACAATTAAACATAGTATCATATTTTTTGAGAATAGACAAACTTTTATTAGTAAATGATGAGGTTCTTTTAAAATGTTCTATAACAGTTTAAATAAATTTTATGAAAAAAAAAGGAAATCTGACTTTTCCTATTTTAAACACCTAAAATTAATTAGCCAGTTAATCATCTCTCATTTCATCATAATATCATATGAATCATGATGATAACATCAGTAATGTGATAGAATATAACTAGAAAAACATGCAGACAATTACACATTGGCTGCATCATTTCAAAATATGATTCCTACTAAATCATTGGAGGTTATCCTTTGCTTACGATTACATCAACGCAATTTAAACAACCATTTTTGGTCAGCAACATGGATTATTTTTTAAGCAAAAATGAGTTTTGGAATGGTGAAAATAATACTGATATCGTTGCTTTTGAACAATTTAAGACAACCCATTCACAACATTGCTTTTTGGAAATTTTTCCAGATGGTACGTCTGCTATCTGTTTTGAAATTACACCTGAAAATGAGATTAGCGCTTGCTTTTTTGGTAGAATGACTGAAACAAAAATCACGTTTTATGAAAATGGTAATACCTACTTTGCAGTCAAAATCCCTGCCCATTTTTTATTTAAACAGATAAATGGTAGGCCCAATACTTTTGTTGATCGTGTGAGTCGTTTAGCAACCTATACGGATGCTTTTAATCAATTTGATTGGACTTATTTTGCTGTCGCATCTTTTGAACAACGAATTACTTATTTTCAAGCCTATGTATCTGAACACTTCATCTACCATGAAAATGATCTGATTAATTATGTGTTAGCTAACCAGCAAAACAACGAAAAATCACCAACCATTAAACAACTCTCAAAAGAGTTAGGGGTTAGTGATCGTTATATTAGAAGTATCTTTCATCGTTTAATTGGCATTAGCCCAAAAAAGATGACGCAAGAAATACGGTTGCAGTTTGCACTATCACAATTAATGGATGAAACAAATTCTATTACAGACATGCTGCAACAGACGAATTTTTATGACCACCCACACTTAAATAAGTTCTTTAGCAGCTTTACAGCCTACTCTCCCAAAGCATTAAAAAGACAAGCTAGTTTAGCCAAACAAGTAACGTCATCACATAAATAAGGTAGGAAGCATAGTAGCAATCTGACCTAAGTTAGGCTTCCTACCTCATGCATTAGCTGTAGGCGGTTGATACCCTTTATCCATCACCACTACTGATTTTAATGTTTTACCTGAAACAGAATCAGCTTCTGCTTGCACAATATCTTCAAAGTCATAAAACTTGATAAATTGATCAAAAGGAAAGTTACCCGCTTTATAGAAGTCAATTAAACGCGGTAAATGATAGCGTGGGATCGTGTCTCCAATTAAGCAACCCACAATTTTTTTATTACCAAAAACTAGATCAAAGAACGTGTTAAGTTCTAAATTTTTATTTGTCACAGCTAACGGCACAAAGGTCCCACCATTTGCAAGAACTGCCATAGCTTGCTTCATTACTAGTTGAACGCCAGACGTATCGATCGTATAATCTACGCCTTCGCCATTTGTGATCTCTCTCACCTTACTGACGACTTGCTCACTAGCTATGCCACTATTGATCACATGAGTCGCACCTAGTTTTTTAGCAGTTTCTAGACGTGCTTCATTAATATCAAGTGCGATAATTGTTTTACAACCAGCAATCTTAGCAGCCATAAGCGCAGCAAAGCCAACAGCACCTGTGCCAAATACAGCGATTGATTCTCCAGCTTTTGGATGCAAGACTTCCAGAACAGCCCCACTTCCAGTGCCTAATCCACATCCCAACGGACCTAAAATTCTTAAATCAATATCTTTATCTACTTTAACAATGTTAGACTGATCTACAAGCGAATATGTTGCAAAAGAAGACTGATTAAAGAAATTTTTGACTTCAATACCACTATCTTTTTTAAAAACATGCTCACCACGAGTATTAAAGCCTGAGTTGTTGATATCTAGCCAATGCTTACAAGAAGATGGATGCCCTTCATGGCAACGTTGACATGCTTCACAATAGCCATATGACAAAATAACATGATCACCTGGTTTAACTGTTGACACACCACTTCCTACTTTTTCAACAATCCCTGATCCTTCATGCCCTAAAACAACTGGAAAAGGGACTGAGCTTCCCTGTCGTTCTGCATAGTCAGAGCGGCAAATACCTGAAGCCACTATTTTAACTAAAACATCAGTTTCCTTTGGTTCAACAAGATTCAGTTCCTCAATCTTGTAATTTTCACCTGCTGATGCAACTACTGCTGCTTTCATTTTCATCTTTGTTTCGTCCTTTCTTGTTCATGTATTAACAATATCACGTAACCGTTTTCAATACTAGTAAGAAGCGGAACTATCTTGAAAATATGATGATACGACGACGACTATCAGGTAGGCTAATTAGACAAAAAAACTATCTGGTTGCTTTTAAGGCCTACCAGATAGGGTTAGTTACTAGCTACCAAATACCAAAAAAAGCAAGCAGACTTGCTACTTGCTTCACTACTCATATAAATTAGTAATAGTCATCAAATAGGCGAAACATATTTGACCGTTAAGACACAAATCTTTCCAATTGAAGTTAATTAAAAAATGGATTCGTATCTTTTTCTTTCCCAATCGTTGTTGCTTCACGGTGTCCTGGAAAAACTCTGAATTGATCAGGTAATGTGAAAAGTTCTGTCTTGATCCCATTTAGCAAGATCTCTTGATCCCCAAAAGGGAGATCAGTTATGCCGATACTACCACTGAATAGCGCATCTCCTGTGATGACGAAGTCATCAAATATAAAGCTCATGCTACCGGGAGAATGACCAGGTGTCGGAACAACCTTGAAAGTCATATCCCCTAAGGTGTAAGTTTGATAAGTTTCAAATTCATATTCAGCAGGACGGCAAATAACATCGGCAATTTCCTTATTTCTGGGTAGTCCAGATAAATTCAATACCGGATTTGTTAACCAACTTTGTTCGATTGGACTGATATATACGGGCACCTTATACTGTCTACGAACTGTTTCTAAGGCGCCTATGTGATCATGATGCGCATGCGTCAGTAAGACAGCTATCGGTTTTGCTTGTGTCCGACTGATTTCTGCTTTGATGACATCTGCATTATCTCCAGGATCAACGATTAGCACCGCATGATCATTATAGATAAGATAACAGTTTTCTTTTAAAGGTCCTGTAATAATCTGTTTTACTTGTATCATAAAAAATCTCCTAACACGATTTAACTATCTGAAAACAGGCATGTGCTATCGCTAGCATGCCTGTTTTGCTAATCCATAACCTAAATACAACTTAGTAAAAACGCTTAGACATGACCAAGCTCTCGTATTAAATGTATTGAAAGCCACCGTTTCTTATCTAATGACTTCAACTTTGTAGCCATCAGGATCCGTAATAAAATAATATGCTGGTGGCTCACCAGGTAAATTTTTCAAGTCAGTCACGTCAAATCCAGCTGCTTTATGCGTTTGATGTAATCCCTCAAGATCATCAGTAGAGATCGCAATATGACCGTAACCATTTCCTAACTCATAGCCTTCTGAATCATAGTTATAAGTTAACTCTAGTTCATAGTCATCTCCTGGTAGTGTTAAATAAACTAAAGTAAATTTATATTCTGGGAAATCTCTGCGACTACTTTCTTCAAAACCAAATGACTTGCTATAGAATTCAAGAGAAGCGGCTAAATTTTTGACTCTTACACAGGTATGTGCCATTTTCATGTTTAAAATATCCTTTCATCGTGTATCAATTATTGCGCTGCTTAGTGTAATAAGATGACTTGATATCACCGTAAAATAGCAGACTGATTGCTTGTAATAAATCACGTCAAGCAAAAACTTACGAACGTTCGTAAGTATAAGTTTATCTTATTCATATTTGGTTGTCAACTTATTGGTTTGCTGATGATATGGAAAATGCATGGTATGGAAAACTAAGTCTTGAACCTTAACTTTTAGGAAGTTATCCTGTGCTTCGAAATAAAGGCACTACGTATATCAAATACTGAGAAATAGCACAAAATTTGTATTTAAAATATATATCATCATTTATTACGTTTGTTATTTATTTAACCTTAAAAAATGATGAATTTATTAGTATAATTAAATTACGAAAGGTCTAATTTATGAAAAAATTCTTATTTAAAAGTATATACTTGCCCGTTTTGACTATAGATGGGAACTGGTGAGTCAATCCCAAAATAACCGACACCTATTACTTACATCTTATTGCTAGTTTAAAAGGAGAAGTCATGAATAATGAACTAGATGCATACATCAATGATATATTGAATTCACCAGAAGACTTGAAGATAATAATGAAAGCTCATGTAGAAAATGATGATGAAAAGTATGGTGTCGTATCAATTGTCTTTATTTCCATAGATCATCAGTTAATCCATGACAAATTTTTAGAGTTAGTAACAACTAATGTTGATGATAGTTTTTATTTCCTCTATAGTTGTGATTTAAACACTAATTTATTAACACTAGATCACTATCCTTCAATCAGAATTGATAAAGCTGATTTATCATAATGATATGGTTTAGGATTTATTGATGAAAGCAATCAATGAAGAATTTACTTTAAAATGACATATAAAACATAAGAGAAGCTGTCCAAAGACAACTTCTTTTATACTTTATCAATTACGCTCCCAACAACCAATCTACAATATAGATAATAGGTATCCCATCTATTTGCTCAACATCATAATATCTGCCAGTGATAACTATTTTTTTATAGTTATCTTTGATTGCTAACAGGTTGTCTGTTTCATGCGTATTAGGTGGTAGCTCGTATGCTACTTGTAGGTAAAGTGTCTCATCTCGTTTTCTGGCAATAAAATCAATTTCCTTACGATCAAGCCTACCCACATCTACCGTGTAGCCCCTTCTCTTTAATTCAATAAAAACAATATTCTCTAAACGATTGCCGTAATTGCCATCTTTTCTACCGACAGCATTCCGACGTAAGCCGGCGTCAATCATAAAATATTTGCCATTAGTTCTTAGATAATCACGCCCCCGAATATCATATTGTTTGGCACGATAAAACAAATAACCTGCCTCAAGTAAATCCAAATAACGGTTGACAGTATGAACACTTGTCGTGACACCTTCACTTTTTAGAGTATTGACTATTTTTGATGCGTTGACTAGTTGACCGACATTATCTGACAAAAAACTAATGATCGATTTTAAGGCAGTCGGATCTTTTAGACCCGCCCTAAGTGCAACATCATTTAAGACAATCGTATCAAAAATCCCTGATAATATCGTATCCTTAATCGACTCATCTGCAATGACTACACTAGGAAAGCCACCATATTTCTCATATACATCATACGCATTATCTACTTGACGTGAAGCAGCTTCAATCCCTTTTGCACTTAAAAATTCTTGAAAAGAAAATGGGTAAACAGGTATTTCAATGTAGCGTCCGCTTAGAAGCGTCGCAAGTTCTCCTGATAGCATATTTGCGTTTGACCCTGTAATCGTAATATCGCTATTAAAGCTGACTCGGATGCCATTAACAACACGTTGCCAACCTGTCACAACCTGAATCTCATCAAGCAAAAGATAAACTTTCTGATTATCTTTTGGTAGCAATTCCGTCAGTTTATCACGA
>wild_sample_2__coassemble_242_pt1 | contig 15160 bp, 13 predicted proteins | sample wild_sample_2__metabat2_low_PE_002 | metagenome-assembled genome bin wild_sample_2 | reverse complement strand
CTTCATCGTTTTTTTTGTAGAAAAAGCCTCATAAACACAAATATAAAAAGCTATCCGAAGATAACTTTTTATATCGTTATTTAATTTATTTTACGATTTTCCATCGCATAGTCAGCAGAACCGTGATGCGTGTATCTGATTAACTATCAAATTGACTTTGATAGATGCTGCTATACATGCCATCTTGTAAAAGTAAGTCATCATGTGTCCCATGTTCAACGATTGAGCCTTGATTCATCACGAGGATCAAATCAGCATTTCGAATCGTTGATAGTCGATGTGCAATGATGAAACTTGTGCGATTTTCCATCGCTTTTTCCATGGCACTTTGGATCATCAACTCTAAACGTGTATCGACGGAACTTGTTGCTTCATCAAGGATTAAGATTTTGGGATCACCGACGAGTGCTCGAGCAATTGTAATCAATTGTTTTTGACCCTGTGACACATTACTTGACTCTTGATTGATGAACGTTTCATAGCCTTCAGGGAGTGTGCGAATATAATGATCGACGTTGGCAATTTTGGCAGCTGCTATAATCTGTGCACGTTCAGCATGATCAGCACCAAAGGCAATATTATCAGCAACTGATGCTGCGTATAGCCAAGGGTCTTGTAAAACCATACCAAATAGTGAGCGTTCTTGTGGTTTACTCATCGTTTTAATATCAACATTATCAATACAGATCGAGCCAGCATTGATATCATAAAATCGCATCAGTAGATTGATCAAGGTTGTTTTACCAGCACCAGTAGGACCCACTACAGCAACCATGCTACCAGGTGCGATATCGATATTCACATCTTGCATTAAAATTTTATCTGGAGAGTAGCCAAATTTAACGTGATTAAAAGTAACTTGTCCTGTCATATCTGATAGGTTAATATCAGGATTGTCAACTTGCTGTTTTTCTTCTTTTGCATCTAATAGTTCAAGAACACGCGCAAGTGACGCGATTGCAGCTTGAATGACATTTGATAGCTGTGTGATATCACGTATAGGGGATGAAAATTGCCAGATGTATTGGATGAACGATTGCAAAGCCCCGATATCAAGAGCAGCTGAGAGGACGAAACCGCCGATAACTAGGGGGTTACGTAAGACAGTAATGCCCATCACTAAAAAGATTAAGATATAGGCAAGGTTTAGTATACTGCTTAGCAGTGGATTAATCACGCTTGAGTTAAAGTTTGATTTAAAGCCAGTTTCCTGAATAGATTCAGTGATCTCATTAAATTTTTCTTGCATGTGATCTTCTTGGTTGAATAATTGGATGACATCATGTGAAGAGAAGGTTTCTGTCGTAAAACTATTCAAGCGGCCTAACTCATTTTGAAGTTTCATGAATTTTGGCTGGGCCCGTTGGAATAATTTTCGATAAATGATATAGACCAATGGGAAAATAATCAAGGCTAACAACCCAAAGAATGTTGAGCGGATAAACATGAAGACTATACTAAAAAATAGGGTCAGAAAGGCAGCAAAAATTTTGATGATACCTTGTTGTAGTGCAACACTTACGACGTCGACATCAGTCGTAATCCGGCCTAGAATATCACCTTGTTTATGCGTATCGAAGAAAGAAACGGGTAATTTATTCAGTTTTTTCTGGATATCTGAACGGATATCGTACATCCCCTTCTGGATGACATCAATCAGGAAATAATTGGCACAATAATCACTAATGGCATCTGTAATCCCACAAACAGCTATAATAATGGTAATGATCATAATATAGTGGAGATTGATAGGTGTATTGCCCAGGACATTAGCTACTAATTCTGAGATGATAAGCCCGATAAGAAATGGCTGTGCAGAGCGAGCGAAGGTATACAGTATCGTTAGGAAAATCGATAAATTAAGCTTTAATTTATACTTAGTCATATATGGTAAAAGGCGTTTGATGTCTTTCATATTGCTAACTCCTCCTCTGTTAATTGTGATTTTGCGATTTCTTGATAGACCGCATTTGTGCTTAACAGCTCTCTATGCGTACCTGTGCCAACGATTTGTCCCTCATTTAGGACAATAATTTTGTCGGCATTTCGGATGGTACTGATACGTTGTGCGACGATGATCATAGTCGTCGTTGCTAATTCTTGATTTAAACGACGACGTAAGTTAGCATCAGTCTTATAGTCAAGTGCTGAAAAACTATCATCAAAGAGATAAATCGGCGCTTTTTTGACGAGCGCACGTGCAATACAAAGGCGTTGTTTCTGACCACCAGACAGATTGCTACCACCTTCAGCTAATACCGTATCATACTGTTCAGGTAGATTATCGATAAAGTCTTTAGCCTGCGCAATTTCGATAGCAGATGCCAAGTCCTCATCAGTTGCAGATTGGTCGCCAAATAAGAGATTTTCTCTAATCGTGCCAGCGAATAAAGTTGCTTTTTGTGGCACATAACTTATTTTTTTACGTAAGGCCTGTAATTGATAGTCTCGGACATCGACGCCATCAATCAGAATTTTACCTTGGCTGACATCAAAAAGTCGCGGAATCAAGCGTGCAAGTGTTGATTTTCCGCTACCTGTACTACCGATAAAGGCAATAATTTGACCAGGTTCAGCAGTAAAGCTGATATCATCGAGGACACGTTCTTCAGACCCATCACCATAAGAAAAAGACACATGATCAAAGGCTATGTGACCGATATGTTCATTTGACTGAACGCCATCAGGATTTTCTAAAATCGTCGGATTGGTATTAAATATCTCTTGAATACGACTTGTAGACACTTCAAAACGTGGATATAAGATCAGCACATTGCCAAGCATCAAAAATGAAAATAAAGCATGAAAGATATACTCGATGAAACCAGATAGCGACCCAACTGAAAGCTCTCCTCTACTGATGTATAAGGAACCAAGATTGATCACTAAGACAAGGATAGTACAAAAAACAACAGAAAAAATAGGGCTAATAAATGCGAGTTTTTGATACATCTCATCAGAAATATGTCGGTAAGTCGTGTTGAGTTCTGCGAAACGACTCGTTTGAAACGATTCCTTATTAAAGGCACGGATGACACGTAATCCTGTCAAATTTTCTCGCATATTTTGATTAATATTATCTAGTCCTTTTTGTTGCTTAGCTGATAAACGATGGACACGTTTATTGATAAAGTAAACAGCGATAAAGATGATAGGCGTCATGCCGATACTAATCAGAGCAAGTGGGACATTTTGTCTAAAAATCAAAACAAAGGCACTGGTTAACATCAAGGGCGCGATAAAACCGGTTCTAAGGATCAGCGTCAAAAATTGCATAATCATATAGGCATCATTACCTGTGTTAGTAATAAGTCTTGACACGCCAAACCTTTCATAGTCATCTGCTGAAAACCTTTGAATATGAGTAAAGAGATCATTTCGAATATCTCTGACAATCATTGATGTAACGCGATCAATCGCATAAGCCATGATTAAGAGTAAGATAAGCCCTACAAGCGCACAGATCAGCATTTTTACCGCTAGCGTTGTCATATATGCTGGATTCCGACCATCAAAGTTATTACTGATACCTTGGGCAAGTAAAGTTGGAATGCCAAGTTCGATCACAATGAAGCCGAAGGCACCGATGAGGTTTAGCAAGAGAAAACGCTTGTACCTCATTAGATATTTAAGTGTTAAAGCCATAAAAAAAGTCCTTTCTTGAAAATAGGGATTTTTGGGTACAAAAAAAGTGTGAATATCATGTTACCATGTGCCTCCCACTCTCCATAGGTTTATAAAGTTACCTAAACTGTTTTATTTGATTGTGATAGGCACCGAAAAGTGTTATCAATAATTATTATAACGTATTTATTGTGAATTGTCTAGTGCTAAAATTGTCACGTTTTTTTAGGAGATGAAACAAGGCTATTTGAGAAAAGAAGAAGAGGCCTATGCTATATTCATATAAAAAAACCTATCACATTGATGTGATAAGTATTTTTTATATTAATCAAAGTTATAATCATCATCACTCATGGCCTCAACTTGTCCAAGTAGGTAACCATTACCTACTTGAGAGAAGAAGTCATGATTGGTTGTACCTGTTGATAGACCGTTCATCACGATTGGATTGACGTCTGATGCAGTATCAGGGAACAATGGGTCAAAACCTAAGTTCATCAAAGCCTTGTTGGCGTTATAGCGCAAGAATGTTTTCACATCCTCTGCCCAGCCAAGTTGACCGTAAAGATCATCTGTATAGATTTCCTCATTAGCATAGAGATCGTACAAGAGGTCATAAGCCCAAGACTTAAGTGCTTCTTGTTCCTCATCTCCTAGCTCATCAAAGCCAAGTTGGAACTTATAGCCGATATAAGTGCCATGGACAGACTCGTCACGGATAATCAACTTAATGATTTCAGCGACGTTGGCAAGCTTGTTATTGCCAAGATAGTAGAGGGGAGTGAAGAAGCCACTATAAAAGAGGAAAGTTTCTAAAAATACTGAGGCGATTTTTTTCTCTAATGGTGTCCCATTTTGATAAATCTTATTAACGGTTTGGGCTTTATACTGAAGGTTTTCATTGTCATCAATCCAGGCGAATATCTCATCAATTTCAGTCTTTGTATTCAAAGTCGAGAAGATAGACGAATAAGATTTGGCATGGACAGACTCCATAAACTGAATGTTATTTAGGACAGCTTCCTCATGTTGCGTGCGTGCATCCGCACGAAGTGAATCCATACCTGTATCTGATTGGACTGTATCAAGTAGCGTTAGGCCACCAAAGACATGACTGACTAAGTTACGTTCTACATCAGATAAACTGCGCCAGTCATCTAAGTCATTTGATAGCGGGATCCGTGTATCCAACCAAAACTGTTCAGTCAACTTTTCCCAAGTTGATTTATCGATTACATCTTCGATATTATTCCAGTTGATGGCTTTGGTGTAGTTTGGATTTGTCATAGTTTAAACTTTCTAAATGTCTGAGCAAAATCACTCAGGTTTGTTAAATGTTAGCATAAGTCGTCCAGATGAATTAAATCACACAAGACTCACATTGGTTAGCGCCAACTTCATCCCCATTATCGGTAAAGGTACGTACATAATAGATCGATTTCACGCCTTTATGGTGGGCATAATTACGTAGGATATTCAGATCACGTGTTGTTTGCTTGGTATCTGTTTTCCACTCATAGAGACCTGCTGGTATTTCACTACGTAGGAACAAGGTCATCGATAAGCCTTGGTCGACGTGCTTAGTTGCAGCAGCATAGACATCGATGACACGACGCATATCAAGATCATAGGCACTAACATAGTAAGGAATCGTGTCAGTTGCTAAATCACGTGCAGGATAGTAGATTTTACCTGTTTTCTTTTCTTGACGTTCTTCGATACGTTGTGTAATCGGGTGGATACTTGCAGACACGTCATTAATATATGAGATAGACCCATTTGGTGCAACAGCAAGACGGTTTTGATGATAAAGACCAGTCGCCATGATGTCTTTACGGAGGGCTTGCCAGTCAGCAGCAGTTGGGACATGAATGCCTTTAAATAAGCTAGCGACTTTATCAGACAAGTTTTTATCTTCGATATATTGCTCGAAGTAGCTACCATCTGCATATTTTGATTGCGCAAAGCCTTCAAATGTTTGCTTCATCTTACGGGCAATGTTCATCGATGATTTAAGCGTATAGAAATTCAATAGCATGAAATAAATATCTGTAAACTCGATAGATTCTGGTGAGCCGTAAGCGATATGATGTTTGGCTAAGTAAGAATGCAGTCCCATCGCGCCAAGACCAATCGTATGGGCTTTTTGGTTACCATTTCTGATGGTTGGTACGGCATCGATATCAGAGTTATCTGTAACGAATGTGAGTGCCTTCACCATGCTATCGATTGATTTTTCAAAATCAGCTGTCTGCATGAGGTTAACCACGTTTGTCGAGCCAAGATTACATGAAATATCTGTACCCATTGTTTGATAACTTTGATCGTCATTAATCACAGAAGGACTTTGCACTTGTAGAATTTCAGAACAAAGATTACTCATGACAATCTTACCATTAATCGGGTTAGCACGGTTTGCGATATCGATATTGATGATATAAGGATAGCCAGATTCTTGTTGCAATTTAGCAATTTCTTGCTCTAAGTCACGGGCACGAATACGGTATTTCTTAACTTGATCATTGGCCAGTAAGTTGTCGTATTCAGCTGTGATATCAACATAGCTAAACGGTTTACCGTAAAGGCGTTCGACATCATAGGGGCTAAATAAGAACATGTCTGAATTTGTGCGAACAAGTTCGTAGTATTTATCAGGCACTGTGATACCAAGTGATAGCGTTTTAACACGCACTTTTTCGTCTGCATTCTCTTTCTTAGTAGATAAGAAAGCCATGATATCAGGATGAAAGACGCTAAGATAGGTCACACCAGCACCTTGACGTTGGCCAAGTTGGTTAGAGTAGGAGAAGCTATCCTCGTAAAGTTTCATAACAGGAACAACCCCACTTGCGGCATTCTCTATGCCCTTGATAGGCGCACCAGCTTCACGTAAGTTAGACAGGTTAATCCCAACACCGCCACCGATACGTGACAGTTGGAGGGCAGAGTTGACAGAGCGTCCGATACTGTTCATGTCATCAGTTGCTTGGATCAAGAAACAAGACACTAATTCACCACGACGCGAACGACCAGCATTTAAAAAGCTAGGTGTTGCAGGTTGGTAGCGTTGGTTGACCAATTCATCAGCTAGTGATTCAGCAAGCTCCGTATCACCATCAGCGAAGTAGAGGGCGTTCATCAAAATACGATCTTCGATGTTCTCCAGATAAAATTCACCATCATTTGTTTTTAAAGCATACTGCTGGTAAAACTTATAGGCTGCCATAAATGATTTGAACTGGAATTCTTGGGCATAAAGCCAATCAGATAGAGACGTAATAAAGTCAATACTGTATTTTTTAATAAAAGCGGTTTCAATATAATCGTTTGCGATTAGGTAGTCGATTTTTTCAGCGACTGATGCAAATGCTTTGAGGTTTGGTTTAACATTTTCCTCAAAGAAAGCAAGTAGCGCTTCATGATCCTTGTGCAATGGAATTTGTCCATCAACCGGAATATTAATTTCATTGTTGAGACGGAAATAAGTCACGTCCTTCAAAGTTTTAAGAGACATAAATTTAATAACTTTCTAATATAGCGTTAACAGCAGCGACATCTTCCGTCGTCCCGTTAAACTCGAAATCATATAAAATAGGCACATGAAAGGCAGCTGACATATCCTTAGCAGAATAAATATAAAACTCAGCAAAATTTCTGTTACCACTCGCAATAATACCTTGACAAAAACTTGCATTATCAGACATAAAATCCCAAACCTCTTGTAAGACATCTTTTTCATAGGTTGGGATAATTAAAATAAATGGTTCGGATAATGTGAGTGTATCAGAAATAAGATTTACCCTATTTTCCGATAGGTTCAGTTTTTTGACAAATCGTGAGACTTGTCTGGTGACACTATAAAAAGCAATGTTCATATTAGTTTGGCTAATTCAGCAGGACGGAAGCCAGAAAATGACAGGCTATCCTTGACAATAATCGGCGCAGCCATGAAACCCATCTCTTTGACTTGTTCGATATATTGTGGTTGATCATCAATATTAATCTCGTTAAATTGCACAGCTTTGTCTACCAGCCATTTTTTAACCATGTTACATTGCATGCAATTATGCTTTGAAAATACTGTTACCATATTCGGCACTCCTCTTTGTTTGATATACCTTATCATTCTATCAATAAAAAAATATCTAGTCAACACTTTTAACTAGATATTGTGACTTTTAATTTTACAGACCACTATATATTGTGTTTTTGATGGGTTAGGTTCAAACCGAAGTTGAAGACATTTTCAGATTTATTGCGTATTCTTGCGATATTTTCACGGTGCCTAAAGATGATAAAACAGGCAAGAAAGAACATGATAGCCGTAAATATCCAGTCATAAGAGGTGAGAATCAGATGAAGTGACGGGAGAACTAAAACCAAAATACCTGCACAAGCAGCACCTAAGACACTGGCAAATGAAACCATACTCGTCAAGTAAAAGGCGATGATAAAAATAACACCTAACAGGACGACAAACCAGGGGCTGTAACCGAGTAAAAAGCCAGCAGCAGTAGCAACAGCTTTTCCACCTTTAAAATGATTAAAGATAGAAAAGGTATGACCCAAAACAGCAAACAGACCAAACAAGGCAGGTGAGATTGTCTCTATACCGAACATCATGGGAAGTAGTGTTGCAAGTGTCCCTTTAAGCAGATCAAGTATAAAAACGACAGACCCTGCCTTTTTACCCAAAATACGAAAAGTGTTTGTTGTGCCGATGTTTCCGGATCCATAGTCTTGTAGGTTTTTATGGAAAAAGAATTTGCCTATCCAGAGACCAGACGGAATGGAGCCTAATAAATAGGCGACTATTAATAATAATATCGTTGTCATCTCTATATTATAACAAAAAATAAGATGATTTGACATCATCTATCAAAAAATATATACTGGTGTTAGGTGAAAAAACTAACGCATGTAAAAGGATGACATATGACACTTTCTGAAAATATCAAACGCATAAGAGAACTGCAAAACCTATCGCAGCGTGAGCTTGCTAAACGACTTGGTGTAGCTAATACGTCTTATTTTGCTTGGGAACAAGGGACGTCTAAACCAAAGCAAGCAAATTTAGACAAATTATCACAAGTGCTGCACGTCACGCTAGATGAGCTTTTAGAAGATAAAGCTTCAGAGTTATTGCAGACATTTAACCAGCTCACTGACGATAGAAAGGAACATGTGATGGCTTATACACAAGACCAATTAACAGGACAAAAACAAGCTAGTAAAGAAAAAGTAAGGCAACTCTTTCCTTATAAAGTACATGAAAAATTATCAGCCGGAACTGGTTTTTCCTACATGGATGATGGTAGCTATGATACAGTGTACTTTGATGCAGAGATGTGCTATGATTTCGCCAGTTGGGTATATGGCGATTCGATGGAACCTGTATATGAAGATGGGTCAGTTGCTCTTATCAAGGATGCAACTTTTGATTATGATGGTGCGATTTATGCGATAGACTGGGACGGGCAAACCTATATCAAAAAAGTTTATAAGGAGGCGGGAGGCTTAAGACTCGTTTCTATTAATGATAAATATCAAGATAAGTTTGCTCCCTTTGACGAATCTCCTAGGATTGTCGGTAAAATTATCGGTAACTTCTATCCAGTTGATGTGTAAATCTTCTCTAAAAAATGTATACCAATAATTAACGATTAACACTTGACATTCTCATTTCTTTTGTATATCATACATATATCGGGTTGATAAATTGTTTTATTGACCTATACCAATTTCGAAAAAGAGGATATAGTATGTGTGGAATAGTAGGCGTTGTCGGCAGTAAGAATACCCGTGACATTTTGATGCAAGGGTTAGAGAAATTAGAATATCGTGGCTATGATAGTGCTGGTATTTTTGTAACAAATAATGATCAGCATGCAACATTGATCAAATCAGTTGGCAGAATTGCTGATTTACGAGAAAAAATCGGTATGGATGTAGCGGGTACTTCTGGGATCGGCCATACACGTTGGGCAACACATGGTAAACCATCAGAGAGTAACGCTCATCCTCACCAATCTGCTGATCACCAGTATGTCTTAGTTCATAATGGCGTGATTGAAAATTATCTAGAAATCAAGCGCGATTATTTAGGGGATGACCAGTTCATCGGAGAAACTGACACAGAAATTGCCGTTCATCTCATCGCAAAACTGGCTAAAGAAAACAACTTAAGCACAGCAGATGCCTTCAAACAAGCACTCTCTATTATAGAAGGATCTTATGCCTTTGCCTTGATGCATTTATCAGAACCAGATGTGATCTATGTTGCAAAGAACAAATCACCGCTTTTGATTGGGCTTGGTGATGGCTATAATATGGTGTGTTCAGATGCTATGGCGATGATCCGTGAAACAAGTGAATTCATGGAAATTCACGATAATGAACTTGTTATCTTGACAAAAGATCATGTTGAAATTCAAGACATAGATGGTAAGATTTTGACACGTGAGTCTTACACAGCAGAGTTAGATATTTCTGATATCGGTAAAGGGACATATCCATTTTACATGTTGAAAGAAATCGATGAGCAACCAGCTGTTATGCGTAAACTGAGTCAAGTCTATACTGATGATAAAGGTCATGTCACAGTTGATGAGGCGATTATTGAGGCATTAGTTGCATCGGATCGTATCTATATCATCGCAGCGGGTACCTCTTATAATGCAGGATTTGCCAGCAAATATTTATTAGAAGAGTTGACTGAAAAACCAGTAGAACTTGGTATTTCATCTGAATGGGGCTATAATATGCCGCGTCTTTCTAAAAACCCATTCTTTATCTTCCTATCTCAGTCTGGTGAAACAGCTGATAGCCGTCAAGTTTTGGTCAAGGCTAACGAATTAGGCATTCCTTGTCTAACTGTTACAAACGTACCAGGTTCAACCTTGTCACGTGAGGCAAGCTTCACCATGCTCTTACATGCTGGTCCTGAAATTGCGGTTGCATCGACTAAAGCATATACTGCACAGATTGCTGCCTTGGCTTTTCTAGGTAAAGCAGTTGGCCTTAAAATTGATAACAAAAAAGCGGTTGACTTTGATGTTGTGCATGAATTATCACTTGTGGCTCAGTCTATCGAAGCAACCTTGTCTGAAAAAGAATTGATTGAAAACAAAGTAGCAGGATTACTTGAGACGACGCGTAACGCCTTTTATATCGGACGTGGACAAGATTACTATGTATCGATGGAAGCAAGTCTTAAACTAAAAGAAGTCTCATATATCCAGTGTGAAGGATTTGCAGCAGGAGAATTGAAACATGGGACGATTGCCTTGATTGAAGAGGGAACACCAGTTATCGCCTTGATCGCTAATAATGCCAAGGTAGCTGCGCATACACGTGGTAACGTATCTGAAGTTGTTGCACGTGGGGCAAATGTGGTGACGATTGTTGAACAGGACATCGCTAATTCCGATGATGACATCATCACAAATAATGTGCATCCTTACCTATCAAGTATTTCTATGGTTATTCCAACACAGTTAATTGCTTATTATGCAAGTTTACATCGTGGTTTAGATGTGGACAAACCACGTAATTTAGCCAAATCAGTAACAGTTGAATAGTAAGAAAAAAACAGTCTTGTCAAGAGATTGTTTTTTCTTGACAGGTTATTTAGTAAGTGTTATTATAATAAGTGTACTTAAGTAAATATAAAAAAAGGAGATATTATGAAATTTAGTTTTGAAGCACTGACAACAGCCACACCAGAAGCAGTGTGGCAACATTACGCAGACGTAAATAACTGGTTTGGTTGGGAAGATGACCTAATCGCGATTCACCTAGATGGGCCATTTGAAAAAGGGATTTCTGGTGAAATGACCTTAACTGGCATGCCACCCATGTCTTTTGACTTAGTTGAGGTGACAAAGAATCGTAGTTTTTGTGATGAGACAAAAATTCCTGGTTTAGGCTCATTATTTTTTAATCATGAACTGACAGGTACAGAACAAGGGACGATCATCAAACATAGTGTTGAATTTATTAGTTTAGACGCTAGTGATAGTCAAGAGCAGCTTGGCTTTTTAACACAAGTATTTTCAGATGTGCCAGAATCTATTTTTGCCTTAGCTAAACTAGCAACAAGCAACTGATGGCATTTGAGTCAAAGTATGCTGACAATGCTGAAAAATCTATCGGTCTTTCCTTTATTAAAGCCTATAATATTTGGCATCGAAAGATAAAAAATAAATTAGGTGATCTCGGTCTGACACATCCCCAATTTGTTGTGCTAGCATCGCTCGGTTATTTGGAGCAGCAGCAAGAGGAGGTCAAGCAAATAGATATCGCCAACAATGCTGATATAGATGTCATGACCTGTTCTACGATTGTTAGAAATCTGGAAAAGCTTGCCTTAGTTTATCGTTGTACATCAAGACAAGATACACGGGCCAAAGTGCTATCGATTACTGATGAAGGTAATCAGATACTCAGTCAGGCCTTGACGCTTGTTGAAGGTGTAGATACAGCTTTCTTTTCAGTTCTTGATGATGATCAAGCTGTCTTAAATCAGCTTCTAAAAAAATTGATTGCTAAAGGGAAGTAGGGCGACGCTAGGATAACTGATGGCCATCAGTTCAAAAATAAAAAAGCAATTTCTCCAAATCATCAGAGGAATTGCTTTTTATCTGCTATAAAATAGGGTTATCATTCAACTTTTCTTTTGCTGTCTAAGACTTTCTGACCTTTTTGCTCATCTGCTAAAATCGTCTCAAAAGCAGGAATACTTGCTTCTGGATATTTTTGGCTTAGGGCATCACAGACGATTCGATAGGCAAGCCTGACATTTCGTGAAAGCAGTGGTCCGTGGAAGTAAGAGGCATAGACATGCTTATAATGCATGCCTTCAGTGCCATCTTCACTATTATTTCCCTGCCCAGTAATGACACGACCAAGCGGTTTTTGACCTTCGGCTAAGAAAGTGCGGCCTTGATGATTTTCAAACCCATAGTAGGTCTCATCAAACTCTTCATTATAAATCTCGATATCACCAATGAAGCGATTGTTCTCTTGACTTAAGGTATAATGATCCATAGCAGAAATACCCTTTAGTTTTTGGCCACTTGCATTGGTATGGTACTGTCCAAGAAACTGGAAGCCACCACAAATTGCTAACATAACACCATCAGCTTCAATGAATTTCTTTAATTCTTCTGACTTAGATGGTAAATCTTCACTGACAATAAGTTGTTCAAAGTCTTGTCCACCACCAAAAAATGCCATGTCATAGTCGGAAGCTTGGAAGTCATCTCCAAGAGACACGATGTCAAATGTCATCTTGACCCCAAGTTTTTCTCCGACATACTTGAGCATCAGGATATTACCATTATCACCATAGGTGTTCATCAGATCCCCATAAAGGTGGGCGACGCGTAGATTATAAGGAAATTCTCCGCTAGACTGGATAGATGTATAGGTCATTTCATTTCTCCATTCACATAATGACGATTAGCCAATAAATCTCGCATCTCAAGCATAGCAGTATAAGTAGCTAAGATATAAACGTGATCAGTAGTGTCTTGTTCAATCAAATCCAAAACATCAGAAAGTTTCTCACTTTCGCTGATCTTGTTCTCATCAAATCCTGAAACACGAATCCGGCGCGCCATCTCACTATGCCTAACGCCACCTGTGATGATATTACTCACATTAAGCGCATTGATTAATTCAAAATTGGCATCCCAAATCCAGCTCGTATCAATACCATCAGCATAATTTGCATTCAATAATGTCACGAGGGTAAAAGGATAAGGTGCTAATTTCATCATATCTAAGACTTGATTAGCACCAACCGGATTTTTAATCAGGACAAGGGTACAGGTTTTATCTCCAACTTTAAAAGTTTCTTGACGACCAAAAACAGCGTGGGAGTTCTCAAATCCCTTTTCTATGATATCTGGTGCGACATCAAAAAATTCAGCTACAGAAACAGCAGCTAAGGCATTATAGATATTATATAAGCCACCGACATTCACTTTATAATTTGCACCATCGATGACAAAGCTAGCCGACGTATTGGTAATGCTTGTTAACTCAGATAAGCGATAATCCAATTGTGGTCGTTTGAAACCACAGTTTTCACAGATATAGTCTCCCAAATTCGCATAAGTATTCATCTTATATTTTAAGATCTGATGGCACTTTGGACAAACGATGCCTTCTGTATTATAGTGAGCTCGACGAGGTTCGTGCGTCTCATGGTCAAACCCATAATACTTAACAGGATTAACTAGCGTTTTAGCGTTAAAGAGTGGACTATCTCCGTTTAATAAAACAGTCGCTTGTGGTGCTTTAGCAGCACCGTCAATGATGAAGTCATAAGTTGTATAAATTTCGCCATAACGGTCCATCTGATCACGGAAAATATTAGTAAAGACAAATAAATCAGGGGTAATATAGGTTGTAACAGCAGGCAGACTTGCCTCGTCTATTTCAAGAACAGCTACCTGTCTTCCTGACTTTTGTCGCTTAGCAGAAAGAAAGGTAGACACGATGCCAGTTATCATATTAGCACCTGTTGTATTGGTCACGATATGACCGAAGGCATTTTCAAGAATCCCAACGGTTAGGGCAGTTGTCAGTGTTTTGCCATTTGTTCCCGTGATTACAACGATTTCATAGTCACGTGCAATCGTATCGAGAATATTAGGATCAATTTTTAGTGCCAGCTTACCTGGAAAAGTAGAGCCACGTTTAAAAAAAGTTTGTAGGATAAATTGGCTTGATTTCCCAGCCAAAATCGCTAAATTAGATTTCAATGTCATGTCCTTATTTTACCACATTTTATGTTAAAATTAATTTATATGTAACGAACTTTTAGTGGAGGATTTAACATGACTGAAATAAAAAAAATTGGGTTTATTGGCCTAGGTGTTATGGGGCACGCGATTGCAGCAAATCTGCTTGCTGATGGCTATGACCTGCATGTTTACAATCGAACAGTATCAAAAGCAGATGATTTAGTCGCTAATGGTGCACATCTTGCAGCAACCCCTAAAGCAGTTGCTGAGGTAAGTGATTTGATCATCACCATGGTAGGTTACCCGACAGATGTAAAAGCAGTCTATTTTGATAAATCGACAGGTATTTTCTCAGGTATATCAGCAGGTAAACTTGTCGTTGATATGACGACATCAACACCGACCTTAGCTAAAGAAATAGCTGAAAAAGCAAGTGAACTAGGTGTACTAGCATTAGATGCCCCAGTAAGTGGTGGCGATATCGGTGCCAAAAATCGGACCTTAACGATTATGACCGGTGGGGATAGACTCGCTTATGATCGTCTTGCTGATGTCTTCAGTAAGATTGGTAAAAAATCACAGTATTTTGGTGCCGCAGGCAGTGGTCAGCATGTCAAAATGGCTAATCAAATCGGGATTGCAGGGACGATGACTGCACTATCAGAATTGCTAGTTTATGCCAAGGCAGCAGGATTACCGCTAGAAGCTGTGATCGAGACATTATCTGCTGGTGGTGCTAATACTTGGTCTTTGACAAACTATGGCCCGCGTATCCTGAAAGC
>wild_sample_2__coassemble_221_pt1 | contig 15160 bp, 14 predicted proteins | sample wild_sample_2__metabat2_low_PE_002 | metagenome-assembled genome bin wild_sample_2 | reverse complement strand
GGATTGCTTTCATCAGTCAAACCTTAGCTCTTTTCTCTTGATGCCTAATCGCCTCTGTTAACTAACGATAGATCTGTAAAATAGAAAATGCGCTAACATCTTATGATGTCAACACATTTATCATTTTAGCATAATGAGCTAAAGCTCATATCAAAGGCTTAATTCTGTAAGAAATAAATGAGGAGTGCTAAGACAGATCCGATTAAGGAGATACTCCAAAAGAAACTATCTACTCGCCATTCAGACCAAGGCTTACCTTTTCCTGAAAACCCACCTAGTTCAAAATGATGATGTACAGGTGTCATCCGAAAAATGCGTTTGCCATGTGTCAGTTTAAAATACGAGACTTGTAACATGACACTAACCGTTTCAAATACATAAACAATCCCAATCAGTAGCAAGGTCCATTCCACATTTAAAAGAATTGAAATCGTCCCTAAAACACCACCAAGTGCCAAGCTACCAACATCTCCCATAAAAATCTTTGCAGGTTTATGATTGAATAAAAAGAAAGCAAGTAAACTGCCAATAATGACAAGTATGACAAGTAAGATATCAAACTGCTTTTGATGAATCGCTATGATAGCATAGGCAATCAAAGAAATAACGACAGACATGGTGGCTAAGCCATCAATACCATCTGTTAAATTGACCGCATTTGAAAAACCAACCAACCAAAAGACTAAGAAGACAACAAAGAACACGCCGAGTTCAATCTGATAGCCGAAGACATTCAATAAATTATCGCCAGCTTCATGTACATAGATGAGGTAGGCAATGATACCAGTGATGATTTGGGCGACTAGTTTTTGTAAACTGGTCAGCCCTTGATTTATCTGCTTGAAAATCTTCAAAAAATCATCTAAGAAACCAACGACCGCAAACATGGCAAAGACAAACCAGAGGATCATAAAATTGGCCGTTAATAAGCTAGAAACAAGCGCAAAAAGTAAAGCAATCACTAAACTAACTGTGACAAAAACGACGCCTCCCATGGTTGGAGTACCAGCTTTTGCAGCATGTTGCTTAACATCTTCATGCATCTGTTGACCACCAATTTTTGCTTTGTGGTAAAAACGAATAAAAGATGGAATCGTGAACAAGGTGACAATAAATGCCACAGCTGCTGCAATAAGTGAGTAAAATATCATAGTTAATTTCCGTTAATTGTATCTGTCAATCTCAATAAAGCAATAGTAAGTGATTTGATTAATCATAAATTAAATCATTATTTAATCAATCTAGTCAACTTAATTTTTCATTTATTTGAGTGTGACCGTCAATTTTTTCCCTTTCTTGATTGCCTCATTCATTTTGATGCTTTGTTTAGTAGCTTTACCATCCTCAGCACCATCATAAGTAACCGTCAACCCAGCCCATTTGGCTAGTATGTCAATATCTTGTTTAGACCAGTCATAAATATCCGGCATGGTTAATTTGCCATTAGTCAGTAGTAAAATGCGCTTATTAGCACCGAGCTTTGTACCCGGTTCAATAGACTGTTTGGTAATCACCGAACCACTACCAATAACAACTGGCTGTAAAAGCTGTTGTCTTAGTAAATCGAGAGTATTACCTGGATTCTTACCTTCATAATTTGCTAAAGCAACCTTTGTTTCATTATCCGTCTTGCCGACCGATTTATTTGATGTTGCATCGATTGTAGGTTTTAAATCATAGGCACGTTCTAATAAAGGATTCGCTACACTAGAAATAAAATTTAAGCTCCAGTGATCTGGTAATTTAACCGTCATATAAAAAATATAGTCTGGGTTTACAGCTGGTACCATGACAACAGCAGAATAAAGGTTAGCTATTGTTCCTTCATGGTAACCACCTTTTGGATCAGGAACTTGGGCTGTCCCTGTTTTAACTGAGACATCTTTACCATCGACACGGAAGTAAGGCTGATTGGTACTCCAGTCATATGCTGTACCATTGACATTATCAGTCCCAACATTAACCATATATTTCAAGACAGAGTCAGCTGTAGTCTTACTAACAGGTTTACCGATAATTTCTGGCTCTGAAATGCGTTGTGTACCCGCATCAGTATTGACTATTTTTGAAATGAAGTGGGGTTCCAGCATGGTACCGCCATTTGCTATAGCAGAATACCCGCGTAACATCTGAGTTCCTGTCACAGAAATACCTTGACCAAAAGATGAGTTGACTTGAGATACGATATTATCGTCTGGTAATTTACCAAAGCCTTCACCACCAACACCCATTCGTGTTGGGATACCAAATCTAAAGCGATTAAGGTAATTATCCCAAGTCTTATCTCCCATTGCTATTTGTAGTTTTGACATCCCTACATTTGATGAATGCGCGAACCCTTGTGCATAGGTCAAACTCAACCCACCAGGATGTGTTTCTTTATCCCAGTCAGCAATCGGTGTATCACCAACTGATATCGGTGCTGACGAATAAGTAGCATTTGCATTAAAAGTCCCATTTTCGATAGCAGCTGCCATGGTAAACAATTTAAAGGTTGAACCCGGTTCAAAACTAGATTGATATAGCAGGTTACTTTGATTGTTTAGATTTTGTTTATCTGAGACAGTCGTATCTTTAGGCCCGATCACTTTTTGAGTAGATGGATCAAATGTCGGTCTTTGTGTGGTCGCAAGTATCTCACCTGTATCAGCTTTTACTAAGGTTGCAACAACTTCTGGAGCAGTAAATTTTTGAAGTGAGGTATCAACTAAAGTTTCCGTATAAGATTGTAAGGTTGAATCAATTGTCGTATAGACGTCTTGACCATCTTTTGCTGGTGTCACGGATTTTGCAATCCCTTTTAAAGTTTGCCCATTCTTATTTTTCTCTAAAGTCTCAACACCATTTTTCCCTGATAAGGTACTATCTAATGATGCTTCAATCCCAAATTGTCCGATCAGGCCTTTAGTATCATCATCGCCATCTTTAAGTCCAGCAAGACCTATAAAATTAGAGGCGAAGTTACCTGAGTAGGAACGCGCAAGGTGAGAGGTAAAGCCGATACCTACGATTCCCTTATCTTTAGCTTCCTTCTCAATTTGTTCTTTGAGTGTAAATGAAATATGCTTGCCCTTTGTGCCAAATTCTACTTGACTTGCTTTAGGTATATTTAATTGAGATCTGGTATAACTCTCATCTATATCAAGTTTTTCTTTAAATGTCGCCTCAATTTTAGCAAAATCTTCACTACTGGCATATAATTTCTTACCCACTGCTGAAACATATGTTTTGTCTATGATAACATAGATAGAGTAATCACTCGAGTCGGTCGCTATAGCGGCACCTTCTCTATCAAAAATCGTCCCACGCTTTGCATAAATGGTTGTTGTTTCAGAATAATTTGATTTAGCAAGGGGAGATAGTTTCACACCATTACTAGAATCTGTTACAATAATCCATGAAAATCTAACGATAAAAACCGTAAACACAAGGAGAGCGAGAAAAAGAATATCCTGTGCAATCCGTTTACGGTTGTCTTGTGGGCTTAAGCGCGTTTTACCCGCATTTATTGCAACTTTTCTAAAGGGATAGGTTACAATATTTTTTAATAATTTTATCATTTATTTTATTGCCTTCATTACATTTTCCGGAATTGATTTAATTCCATTATCATTTGCTTGTTTGATGACACGTTCTTTACCCATCAACTCATCTATTTTTTGATCATAAGTTTTGAGTTGTGTTTCTTTGGTTGTCACTTCTGTTTGCGTATCTAGCGTATTTTGCTCAACTTCGATGATTTTTGTTCGGACATAAACCATCCCAATTGATAGCACAATAACTGAAAAAATGATAGAAAGGTAGAAAGATTTTTCAACAATCGTCAAGTTTCGAAACTTACTTTTAAAAATATCTGGTGCAATAGAGTCTGCCGAGATATTATAACTACCATTTTGATTAGCTGTTTTAATATCGAAATACTCTTTTGGTTTTGCTGCCATGTTTTCTTACCTTTCTATTTTGATGTTAACTAACTGGTTTGAGTAGGCTAACTAGACCTTAACTTTCGTCAAGTACCCCATACCTACTCTTTTAATTTTTTTGGGCTACTCTAAGTTTAGCGGAATGCGCCCGATTATTAACTGCTAATTCTTCGTCTGATGCTAAAACTGGTTTACGATTTACCAAGGTCAGTAATGGCAACATGTCATCAGGTACCATCGGTAACCCTCTTGGAATATCAACGGTTGCGTACTCTTTAAATAAAGATTTTGTTAACTTGTCTTCCAAGGAATGGAATGTAATCACTGAAATTCTACCATCTTTATTCAGCATCTGGATAGCAGTTTCAATCGATTCTGCAGCAGCACCAAGCTCATCATTTACTTCTATTCTAATCGCCTGGAAAATACGTTTTGCCGGGTGACCTTTTTTCTTTAATTCTTTTTGGGGTAAAGCTGATTTAATTAATTCAGCTAATTCTAAAGTGGTATTGATTGGCTGAACTTCTCTTGCTTTTTCAATCTTTCTAGCAATCTGCTTAGAAAATTTTTCCTCACCATAGCGACTAAAAATACGCATCAAATCATTAAAAGCATAAGTATTGACAACATCATGTGCAGTCAATTCTTGAGACTGGTCCATCCGCATATCTAATCTTGCATCTTTTCGATAAGAAAAGCCACGTTGACTATCGTCAAATTGCGGGCTAGATACCCCTAAATCATAGAGGATGCCATCAAATCCTGTGACATCTAGGGCTGCAAGTGCTTCCCGAAGATGTCTAAAATTATTTTTTATCAGTGTGACACGATTCGCGTCGATCTGTGATTTCAATTTTACTTTTGCATTTTCATGTGCTGTTTCATCCTGATCAAAGGCGTATAGATGACCTGTTGTCAGCTTACTTAACAAATACTCACTATGTCCTGCACCACCAAGCGTCGCATCTATATAAATGCCATCTGGTTTGACTTCTAGCATATCAACGGTTTCATGAAGCAGAACGGTATCATGCTTAAAAGTTATCTGATGTGGCATATAGGCTCACTTTCTAAAGGTAGGGGACAGTAATTAGTTAATACAAACACCTTTTATTATAACAAAAAAATCTAGTAATTTCTAGATTTTTAAGGAAATGTAATATTTGATTGAAATAGCGATCTAGTTGACTGCCAAATTTGTAAGGCAGTTTATTTACCCTCGAGTTTGACCTGTCCCATTTATCAAGTATTTATAAGACGTTAGCGCTTCAAGTCCCATAGGTCCTCTTGCATGGAGTTTCTGTGTCGAAATACCAATTTCTGCACCAAAGCCAAAGACAAAGCCATCTGTAAATCGTGTTGATGCATTAACATAAACTACTGCTGCATCAATCTGTGCTTGAAACTGTGCCGCATGCGCAATATTTTCAGTGATAATACTCTCAGAATGCTTTGTGCCGTAGTGATTAATATGGGCGATGGCTTGATCAAGATCAGACACAATTTTTACTGACATGGTATAATCCAGATATTCTGTCGAAAAATCTGCATCAGTCGCAGGTGTACCTGTCATTAGGTTGATGGCAATATCATCTAGTCGGAAATCAACAGGCTGTACTGCATCAATAGCTGTCTGAAGTTTGGGTAAAAATTCAGCAGCAACTTTTTCATGAACAACTAAACTTTCTGCTGCATTACAAACACTTGGTCTTTGTACTTTAGCATTAATGACAATTTTCGTCGCCATCTCCAAGTCAGCAAATTCATCAACATAGATGCTAACATTTCCACTACCGGTTTCGATAATTGGGACGCGAGACTGTTCTTTAATCGTCCGGATTAAGCCAGCCCCGCCTCTTGGAATCAGGACATCTAAGTATTCCGTCGCAAGCATCATTTGTCTTGCCACTTCGTGACTGGTATCTGTGACCAAACCAACCGCATGCTCCGTAATTCCTTGTGCAACTAAAGCTGCTTTGATGACAGTAACCAGTGCCTTATTTGAATTAATCGCATCTTTACCACCACGCAAAATGACAGCATTATTAGTTTTAAAACAGAGAGAAAAGGCATCTATGGTGACATTTGGTCGGCTTTCAAAGATCATCCCTATGACGCCGATCGGCACGCGCGTTTGTAGCACTTTCAGACCATCAAGGTTTGTGAATCCTGTCATCACTTGACCGACAGGATCCGCTAATGTCGCAACTTGTCTAATGCCTTCTGCCATGTCAAGAATGCGTTCAGGGGTTAGTCTGAGTCGATCAACCATGATATCATTAACACCATTGTCTTGAGCATGCGCTAAATCTTTCGCATTTTCAAGGATGATAAAGTCAGTTTGCGTAATTAGGGCTTGGGCCAATGCGTGAAGCAAGGCATTCTTTTCAAGTGTCGAGAGTTTTGCTAGTTCAAATGCTGCAGTTTTGGCGTGTTTTCCTAGAGTATCAATCATCTGTTTACCTCAATCTATTTCATCTTTTTACGAAGTTTATAGGCAAAATTACTTAATTTATAGAGCAAGCCATTTACAGGGATATTAAATTCCCCAATTAATTCTTGAATATCGGGATTGAAATTACTTTTAAACTTGGATAGCCCATCAGCTAAGTCGCCTTCTACACCACCCATATTTGCCCATGACGCCCCAGAAGAAAAGGCATCTTCAAATGCTATTGGATAAAGTAGATATTGTGGATAGAATTTTTTAAACTCATCATTCATGCCGGCATAGAGCATCTCCATCGTATTCCCAAATTTAATAGACAAAATACCAGCAATAACTGTTGCTTCATCTTTATCTGTATCATAATCTGCAAATTCTTTTAGGTATTTCTCAGTAGATTTTTTTTGGTCATTCAGACGATTAAACCGTTTCTTCTGATTATCAGGTGTCTCAGCGATATCTTTTTCAATTTGTGCAAGTTGTGCTTGTAATTCAGCGTATTTATCTTTAAGGTTAACTTCTGCCAAATGAAGATAGGCATCATCACCATATAAGGACATTAATTGCGCAAAATAATCGCTATTTCTGAGTGCTACACCCTTGCGACTTTCTGTCATGCTGACGACTTGACTGAATTCTGATAGCTTATCGATGCCTACGCGACGACCAGTTACACCGCGATTGATCGCATCTTTCATAATCCGTTTAGTATGCTTAGGATATAGTTTGTCCATATCATCACTCAAGGGCTCATTTGCTTGAAAGCGTGGTTGAATCGTCTCACTCATCACATAATTAAAGCCAACATGTTCAGCCCCACTAGCTTTAATCACATCAACTATTGCGGCTGCCTCAGTTGACACGTCTGAAGGGTCTTTTTGACCGAACTTAGCTGAGCGATATAAAACACCTGGATCGATTTTTATAAAAAGGGCTCTTTTTTGTTTAGCAAATTTTTTTAGTGCTTTTAGAAAAAAAGTGACTAAGGCCGAGTCTCGGTAATCCATTACTGGTCCACGTGGCGTATAAACCATCGTAAAGCCAAATGGTAATTTTTTAATTAAAACCAATGCGGAAGCAATCAATTCACCTGATTCATTTGTAACACCAACAATTTGAGATTCCCAATTATCTTTAACTTTTGCCCATGTACTTGATTGTAATAAATGATTGAGGGGACTTTTTTTGACAAATTCGTCATGTGCTGCTGCTGCTACATTTGTATTAAACTTCATAATAGGATGACTACTTTCTAACGCTTAAGGATTACTTTTAACAATTCTGTTATCTTTTTCAAAATTGGCTTGATTACCAACTCGTAGTTACCAGATGATTGCCAAATATAACCCTTAAAATTTTGCTTAAATTTCAAAACACCTTGGTCCGGATTATCAGGTGCATTTACGCCCATAAACTGATAGTGTTCTATTTGATGTGCATAGGCATATTTTAACATATAATCTTGAATCATAAAAGGTGCTGAAAACTCTCTAAATTCATCATACATACCACTAAACATATAAATAACTTCATTAGGCATCACGAAAAATTGGGCAGCTGAGAGAATAACATCTTGATCACCATAAATACGAACAAATTCGGTTAGATCTGTCTGAAACTTTACAAGGCGTGATACTCTTTGTCTAAGTGTATCCAGGCTTTTATGCTTATTTTGTTCTTGAGCTTGCTTGATCTCAGCTTGAATATTATCAAGTTCAATTTGATTCGCCATGAGTTCAGAATTAAAATTCAATTTAGCCAAAATAAACTTAACACGGTCACCATATGCTTGATAGACTGCCTCATAGTAGGCTAAATCTCTGGTCGAAAAATTACGTCTCTCACCTGCTTCATCGACAACTTTTTTAAAATCTGCTAGTTCTTCAAAACGCGCTTCATAAACTTGAATACCTAGTTTACGTGCTTTTTTAATTGTTTGTAAGCCATTTTTTTTATATGATTTTTCAACTTTACTAAAATTTTCATAGCCCGTCAAGATTTTACTATAGTTATAGTTAAATCCCTTTTCAAACTCACTTAATTTACTTGGTGTAAACCCTAAAGCTTGATAATCCTTATCCAAATCTTGATTTAACTCAGCTGTTTTTTCCCAATTATCATCATATGTCGCTTGCACAACATTTGAGTGAACTACTAAGGTCAAGACACCCTGCTTTTTAAGTACTTTTTTTGCACCAGAGATTAACATCTGGTTAGTCATATGGTCTTCTGAAAAATAAGGATTACCATGTGCCTCAGCTAAATAACCAAACTTAACCTTTGCAAGCGTCACTAAGATAGCTGCAACGATCTTATCCTGGTTTTTCACTGCAAAATAGTAGGCCTGATTCCCCAAAGCAGTCTGTAACTCCCCAAAATTTTTGGTTTGTTGGAAATGCATATCATCTCGTTTGTCGACAAAGCTCTCAAATTCATCCGCGCTTACTGCTACAAATTGCCTACTGTCCAAAATATGTCCCCTTCTTTTTAGCCTCTAGGATATCTCTTATTTCCCAAATTCTGGCACCGTTTGTCAAGACCATCTGTTTTTCAGCACCAAAAATTAATTTGGCAGCTTCAAGCTTACTGGTCATACCACCAGTCCCAAAGCGACTGCCAGCACCGCCCGCAGCTTTCATCAAGTGATCTGTAATCTCTGATACTGTTTCGATTAAGCTAGCATCATCAAATATGGTTGGGTTTTTATCATATAAGCCATCTATATCAGACAACATGATCAAAAGGTCCGCATCTGATAGGGTCGTTACGATCGCACCGAGTCTATCATTATCACCAAATTTAGTCTTGTGGTCCATCTCATCGACACTGACGGCATCATTTTCATTAATAATAGGAATAATACCTAAGCTTAGTGTCGCATTCAGTGCATCACTGGCATTTTTACGGCTTTCTGGAAATTCAATCACATCATTTGTTAATAATAACTGTGATATCTTCTGCTGATAGCGTGCGAAGGTATGCTTATACAAGCTCATCAATTCAACCTGACCAATGGCAGCCAAGGCTTGTTGTTGTGCCATTTCGGCTGGACGCTTGTCTAAGCCCAGTACATTTAGGCCAACACCGATAGCACCCGAGGTAACCAGAATAATCTCATAGCCTTCATGTTGCAGGCTTGAGAGCATAAAAGCAAGTTCATCGATATTTTTTAGATTTATTTTTCCGTTAGCCAAAATGAGACTTGATGTCCCAATTTTTATCACAATTCTTTTGGCAGTTTTTAATTTTTCTCGGTTCATTTTTATTTTTCCAATAATTTTTCAGCTTGTGCAAGTGCTTCTGGTGTAATATCATCTCCAGCCAGCATTTTAGCAATTTCAGTTTTACGTTGTGATCGGCTTAATTTGCTAACAGTCGATGTTGTTCTATCAGCCGCTTGCTGCTTATCAATATGAAATTGAACATCCGCAATCGCAACAACTTGTGGTAAGTGAGAAATACAGAGCACCTGGCCACTTTGAGAAATCTTATGTATTTTATTCGCGATTGCTTGGGCAACACGACCGGAAACCCCAGTATCTACTTCATCAAATACGATAGAGGTCTTATTCTCCCGTCTGGCAAAACTTGACTTAATGGCCAACATAATGCGACTTAATTCACCACCGGAAGCCGTTTTAGCTAATGGTTTAAAGCCTTCACCTGGGTTCGTTTGAATGAAAAACTCGACATGTTGATTCCCATTTACAGAAAATTTGGCTGGTTCAAACATGACTTTGAAATCTGCTTTCTCCATGTAGAGATCCGCTAGTTCTAATTTAACATCTTGAACGACCTGCTCTGCCATGACAGCTCTCGCTTCAGCTAATTGTTTGGCATGGCTGATAAGAGATTGCTCTGCTGCTTTAAATGCAGTTTCTAGACTTTCTGATGAGTTATCATCTCCAGTTAAACGGGCTAATTCTTTTTGACAATTTTCTAAATAACTTAGAACATCGGTTAATTCAGGACCATATTTCTTTTTCAGGGTCGAAAGTACTGAAATACGATCTTCAATCATGGTCAACTCTGAAGGATTGAATTCGAGCTCATCTATGCGTTTCTCTAAATCAGCTACAACATCTTCTAATAAATAATAAGCCTCTGATATCTTCTCAGAAAGCTTAGCATAAGCTGCTTCATCAAAATGACTGACCGCTTCTAGTTCATTCATGGCATGTCTAACCATCGATAAACTCGCACTGTCTTGTGTCTCATCATCTAAGGCATAGTAGGCTGCATCAAGATGACCAACAATCTGGTTGGCATGTGTCAGTTGTGTACGTCTTTGGTATATGGCTGTATCTGCGTTAAGATCAATGTCTGCAGATGAAATCTCATCAATTTGAAAACTCAAAACATCGATGCGTTGCGCAAATTCAGCCTGATTTTTCTTGACTGCAAGTAGTTTTTGACGCAGGTCTTTGTAGGTAGAAAATGTCTCGGCATAAGCTGTCTTGATCGCTAGAAATGCTTGATCACCAAACTCATCTAACATGCTCAAGTGATGTGCTGGACTCATCAATTCTTGGTGATCATGTTGCCCATGAATATCAACAAGCAAGCCACCAATCGCTTGTAAATTAGACAAAGGTGTCATCATCCCATTAATTCGACAAGATGATCTACCATTTGCAAATAGTTCGCGACGTAAAATCAACTCTCCTGAATTTTCAAGACCCAGTGTGGCCAAATGTTGTGTAATTTCCGGACTATCTTTGTAAAAAAACAAGCCTTCAATCTCAGCTTTATCAGCCCCATGACGCACAAACGAGGTCTGTGCACGTGAGCCTAATAAGAGGTTCATAGCATCGATAATAATCGATTTACCAGCACCTGTCTCACCTGTCAATATGGTCATGCCTTGATCAAATTGCATGGTAATCGTATCAATAATCGCAAAATTTTTGATTGATATTTCTTGTAACATCGCAACTCCTTTAGCAACTAGATAAAGCCCCTGATAACCGGCTTTGTGTCATGTTAATTAAGCACATGCCTACTTTTAACACATGCAGCTTTGACCCCTTTAATTCGCTAGGCGGTCATATATTTTCTCAGCATGATCTTCAGAATAAGCCACCAATAAAATCGTATCATCATCAGAAAGGACTGTAAAAATCATAGTATCAAATTGAGACAATAACCTTTTTTTGAGAATCATCGCAGATCCCGGACTCGTTTTGATAGCTAACTGATTGTCAAGTATCTTGATGCCTAAAACAACAGACTTGAACCATTCTTCGTCAGAATTCGGGAGATAGCTTTCTGGTAAGGCATATCGATACCCACCATTTTTTGCAGGCGCTTTGATCAACCTTAATTCACGCATATCACGTGAAACAGTTGCTTGAGTCACTTCAACGTTTAAATCCAGAAGCGCAGTTACCAAGTCATCCTGCGTCATAATCTCACGCGCAACGAGTATATCCTTAATTAAGTTAATTCGCTCACTTTTTTTCATCTAATTCTCCATGGGCATCCGCAACAACTGCTTTAATTTTTGGTAATACATGATCAACAGCTGCTGTTTCTTTTGACAACTGTAGTAGAAACTCAATATTGCCGTGTCCCCCTTTAATCGGTGAACTTGTCAAGCCAAGTGTTGAGAACCCGAGACTATTTGCCATGACGACAACCTGTTCGATCACAGATTCATGAATGCGCGCATCTTTTATGATGCCATTTTTACCAATTTGTTCACGGCCTGCCTCAAATTGCGGCTTGATAAGCGCAACCACATGACCACCCTTGATTAAAATATCGTATAAGGCAGGTAAAATTAAGGCTAAGCTGATAAAAGAGACGTCGATTGATGCGAATGCAGGTAAGCCATGCGTAAACTCGCTAGCTTGTGCATACCGAAAGTTAAACTGCTCCATAACCACAACACGACTGTCTTGTCTGATTTTCCAAGCTAATTGGTTGGTGCCGACATCCACTGCATATACAAGTTTAGCACCATCTTGCAGCATGACATCGGTAAAACCACCTGTCGATGACCCGATATCGATCGCAACCTTCTCTGATACGCTCAAGTCAAAATAGGCTAGTGCTCTAGCTAACTTTAAGCCACCTCGGCTTACATAGGGGAGCTTTTCCCCTTTAATGACCAGCTCTAATTCATCGGAGATTTTTTCTCCCGGCTTATCAAACCGCTCACCATTTTGTGCATTCATCACGATACCAGCCATAACACCACGTTTTGCTTGTTCTCTTGTGTCAAATAGCCCTTGATTAAAAGCTAGGACATCTACTCGTTCTTTAGTCAATTCTTAATCTTTCAATTTGTCTTAAAATAATGTCTGATGTCATCTGAGTTTGATCAGATATCTCAGTCAATAACTGCGTCGCATCCGCTAAATTTTCAGCTAAGGCCGCTTTAGCCCCAGACAGTCCCAATAATTTCACATAAGTAGACTTATCTGCGGTAAGATCCTTGCCAGGTGTTTTACCCAATTGATCAAATGTTGCGGTCACATCTAAAATATCATCCCGAATTTGAAAGGCCTGCCCAACTTTTTCACCTAAGGCACGAAGTAGGACAAGCACATCAGAAGACTGATGGGCAATGATACCTGCCGCAACGAATGGAAAAGTTAACATCCTACCTGTTTTCAAGGCATGAATCTGCTTTAAGGCTTCAAATGTTAGGGTATGCTGCTCACCATCCATGTCGAGCACCTGGCCTGCTACCATACCATGACTCCCTGAAGCATAAGCAAGTTCACGCACTAACGCCACGATGTCCTGAGGTGGCAAGCCTGATTCAGCTAGCAACAAGTAAGGGTCTAATAAAAGGGCATCTCCAGCTAAAATCGCTTGGGCTTCGCCATAAACCTTATGATTCGTTGCTTGCCCACGACGGAAATCATCATCATCCATGGCCGGCAGGTCATCATGTATCAAAGAACTTGTATGGATTAGCTCTACAGCAGCAGCAACTTTAAAATGTGCTGTTGTGCATGTGGTCCCAAACCCCCGCAAGGTCTCTAATAAAAATAAAGGTCTAATCCGTTTACCACCTGAATTAAGCGAATATTGAATACTCTGCGTCAAATGCTCAACTAATGTTTCAGATGCGTAAAATGTATTAAAAGTAGCCGTTAAGTCAGATAAAAATGTCTTATTGTCCATCAAAATCTTGTTCTGTTCCATTGTCAGCCATTACCTTTACTAAGGTTTCCTCTGCCGCTTTTAAGGTGTTTTGCAAAGCTTTAGAGAGTTTCATGCCCTTTTGAAATTCAGCAATCGCCTCTTCTAAAGGAACATCTCCATTTTCTAATCGTTTGACGATGTCTTCTAACGCCCCAAGATTTTCTTCAAAAGTCACTGTTTCAATCGCTTTAGCCATTATTTTTTTACCTCTACTTTAATTTTACCATCTGATACTTCTAAGTCTAGCACTTGCTTATCTGTCACAGCTTTAACCGATTTGATGACGTCACCATCCTGTGTTCTAGCGATGGAGAAGCCACGTTTAACGATTTTGACTGGGTCTATGAGCGACAAATTATCATAAGCTTTTTCAGCACGATTTTTTTGTTGTTCAACATAAGCCATTACATTGCGTTTTAAGGCATCTGTGTCACTTGCAAGATCTCGGTGCAAGGTCGCTATTTTTTGATCCAGTCGCAGACTCTTCAACCGTGTTGTCAGTAGTGTCTGCCCTTGTTGATCAATTTGAATCTGTTGACGTAACCGATTGTTTAACTCAGTTGTCAGATTGTCCACCTTTTGCAAATAACTATCATATAAGCGCTCAGGTTGCCGAAAGACGACCGAATTTTGTAACCTGGTTAATCCTTCTTGGTGGTTGACGATATAGCGCTGTGTCATACTTGTCAACCTCGTCTCACTAGTCGCCAAATACTGTAAAATATCAACTTTTGTATTGGGTGTCGCGAGCTCCGCTGCTGCTGTCGGCGTGGCTGCTCGTCTATCTGCTACAAAATCAGCTAAGGTGGTATCTGTTTCATGGCCCACTGAAGAGATAACTGGAATGCGAGATTCGAAAATACTTCTCACCACAACCTCTTCATTAAAGGCCCATAAATCCTCTATAGAGCCGCCACCACGACCGATGATCAACACATCTAGGTCAGTTCTCTGGTTGGCTTCTTTAATCCGAGCTGCCACCGCCTCAGCACTACCTACTCCCTGAACTTTTGCAGGAAACAGTAAAATGTCTGTCATCGGAAACCTGCGATTAACTGTCGTGATAATATCTCGAATCACGGCGCCACTAGGACTGGTTACCACACCAATTTTTCTGGAAAAATTAGGAATCTGCTGTTTAAAATCAGGATTAAATAGGCCTTCTGCAGTTAATTTCTTCTTAAGTTGCTCGAGTTTAATCGCGAGGGCACCAACACCATCTGGCATGATCTTGTCAACAATGATAGCGTATGACCCACCAGGCTCATAAAGCTGAACACGACCAACCAGATTAACTTTCATACCTTCTTCTAAATCAAAATCTAATTTAGAAAAGACGCCAGCCCACATGGTCGCCTGGATGACTGATTTTTCATCCTTTATAGCAAAGTATTGGTGCTTGGGACGTCGTCTGAAATTTGAAATTTCACCCGTCAAAAAAACCCGTTCCAAGTAGGGATCACGGTCAAACTTGGTTTTCAAATATTTAGTTAACGTTGATACAGTCAAATATTCTGTCATAGTCCTTCTATTATACCAAAAAATACTTGAAAACTCATGTTGATGCTATCCCAGCTCACGCAAGATTATCTTTTGTATCAGGCTTAGTTGTGCTTTGATAGCCTAAACAAAT
>wild_sample_2__coassemble_210_pt1 | contig 16697 bp, 20 predicted proteins | sample wild_sample_2__metabat2_low_PE_002 | metagenome-assembled genome bin wild_sample_2 | reverse complement strand
AACCTTGTAAACAAAGGATTAGCGCTTCTATGAGATTACATTTGTTTGTTGTAGTATTCAACGATAAGTGATTCGTTGATTTCTGGGTTGATTTCGTCACGTTCTGGTAAACGTGCAAATGTTCCTTCAAGTTTATCAGCATCAAATGTGATAAAGCTTGGGCGTCCAAGAGTTGCTTCAACAGCTTCAAGGATTGCAGGTACTTTGATTGATTTTTCGCGAACTGAAATCACATCTCCAGCGTCAACGCGGTATGATGGGATATCAACACGTGAACCGTTAACTAAGATATGACCATGGTTAACGAATTGACGTGCTTGACGACGAGTTGTTGCTAAACCAAGACGGTAAACAACGTTATCAAGACGACGTTCAAGCAATACCATAAAGTTGAAACCAAGTGTTCCTTCTTTAGCTTTTGTTGCTTGTACAAACAAGTTACGGAATTGACGTTCAGAAACACCGTAAGTAAAACGAAGTTTTTGTTTTTCAGCCAATTGTAAACCGTACTCAGAAAGTTTTGAGCGGTTGTTTGGACCGTGTTGACCTGGTACGTAGTTACGACGTGAAATTTCTTTACCAGTGCCTGTAAGTGATACGCCGAGACGACGTGATTGTTTCCATGATGGACCTGTATAACGTGACATGTAAATGTCTCCTTCAAAAAGTTTATTTGAAGAGCATGTTTTTGCAAGCTTCCGGTTCGTGCATTTTCAGTTCGCCTCACAGCTTTGGTTACTTGGTAACACTGAAAATGTTGACGACGCCTTATCTCGCGGCTGCATAACTCAACCTTAACAGTTTATCATGAAATACTTAGTCTGTCAAGGAAAACATCAATATCCCCGCAGCAATGGCAACATTTAAGGATTCAGCTTGGCCTGGCATATTGATGTGGGCTAAAATATCAGCTGCTTGTGCTGTCTCAGGTAGGATACCAGCACCTTCATTTCCCATGATGAGGGCAAATTTGTCATATGTTGACAGCGTCCTGTAGTCAATTGACTGATCAGATAAGGTGGTCGCAATGACTGTTATGCCAGATGCTTTCAAACGGTTATAAAAAGCTAGTGCATCTGATTCTTGAAAGACAGGTAAATGGAAGTGTGCCCCTTGCATTGTTCTGAGCACTTTCGGTGAGTAGCTATCTGCACTACCATCAGTCAGGACAACAGCTGAAAAGCCAGCTGCATCTGCTGTTCTGATCATCGTCCCAACATTACCAGGATCCTGGACATTTTCTAAAATCAATAATTTTGAGAAATCTTGTGTCGCAACAGTAGGCATGACCACTTCTGCGATGATGCCTTGCGGTGTCTCAGCATCAGACAAAAATTTCATGACATCATCAGAGACGAGTGTCGCATCTGCTAAATCAGCAAATTTTTCCGTCACAAAAACTTGTTTAAATGACACACCTGCTTTAAGTGCTTCTTCATATAAGTGTCGGCCCTCAATTAGATAAGAACTTGTTCGATATTTCTTTTTATACAATTTTTTTGCATTTTTTATACGTGCATTATCTTTAGATTTGATCATTTCCATAGCTCTATTATAAGTTGGATAGTCGATAAATGTCAATAGACCTTCTACAACAGGCAAGAAAAAAACAGTTTTTACTATAATTATATAGTAAAAACTGCTGCTATCATTCCGAATACGATTGCTTTTTACCTACTACAGATAGACTATTTAGTGACAGCTATCGTCTTTGTATCTGATGAGGCATCTTTGGTAAACCAAAGGTAGGCCCCATAGAAGGCATTGACTAACATAGCAACTTGTAGAATGAACATCCCAAATACTGAATTACCTGTCGATTGCCAGGCATTAAACCAAATAATGACATTAATAAAGTCAATTAAAATCCACCCTACCCATTGACTCCGGTAGCCGTAAGTCATCAGTAATTGACTCACGATAGCAAGCGGAAGTAATGTCGCATCTAAGACAATTTGTTGGCCACCTAGATGGTGGCTCGTGAATAAGACAAATCCGTAAATAACAGCAAATCCTAAAATTGCTAAAATAACTTTTCCTAAAGTCATATTTTTAGGGGTTACTTCGGATCCATGTGTTTTTAGCATGTCCTTTTGCCAGGCATAAATCCCGATAAACTGCATAACCAGGTAATAGCTTTGAGAAAACACATCACCTACCAGATGGGACTTAACTGCAACAATCAACCAAAAGACAGTTGCCACAATACCAAATGTGAAATTTGTCAATCGGCCTCGATTAACCAAAATCAAGTTAACAATCGTCACGATACCAACAATCAGTGATAAGCTACTCATGCTATCAAAGGTTCCTGACAAAAAGAAGGCAACGACCTGAGAAGCTAATAAAATCGATAATAAAAGATAATCCTTAATGGATAGTGAGCCTAACTCACCTGTTATTGCCTTAGGATTAAAGCACTTCTTTAATCCCATACCTAAAATATTTAGTTGTGTCTGCATCATTTTTCCCTCTATCTTATCCGCTGATTAATCCTAGCATGGCAGTCAGAATTAATCTATCGTCAAATCCCTATTTTATTTGTATTAATCCTAGCTAGTTTAACTCGCTTTTAACTGCTATTTTCTAAGCCGTAGCATTTTTTTAGGCCTACCAGGTCTTTGAGGATTTTCTTCAAACCGACCGGTGTCCATTAGGATTGGATTGTTTTTAACATAAGTCTTAAAAAAGTTTCCAGTAGCATAGTGTTCAAATTTGCTATCGAAACATTTTAAAACTGCCAATGCATCTGTAGACGTAAATTCATCTCCAAGTACATGTAAAATATCTGGCGTCACATCTAAACTTTCCTTGATCCGTTTAAAAGTCGCAAGTATAATGTCTTTATGATCGAACGCTAGGTCATCCAGACCAATCGTTAGTTCTGGACTAAGAAAGACGATAGCGCCTGTTTCATCTTTACTAACTGCAAACCATCTTGCATCTTTAGCATCATCTCCTGCATGAGCAGCTACAAATGGCGATAAAAATGTTGCATGTGCAACAGAAATGATCCATTGTCTGGGATCTCGATTTGGATCAGTGAATGCACCAATTTGCCACATCTGATTGTCTTCAGTGATTTTGACGCCAGTCTCTTCTGCTGTTTCCCGCAAGGCTGCTTGCTTTGCTGACTCGCTAGGGTCAACAAAGCCACCAATAAGCGCAAATTTATCTTTAAAGGGATGGGCCTTTCTTTCTATTAATAGCAGTTTGAGTTGTCGATCAGTCGGATCAAAGGCAAATATGATGTTATCTACCGTCATAGCTGGTTTGTCATAAGTCTGCCAATCTTGTGTTTTGTACCATGCTAGGTAGTCTGCTTCACTTGCTTGCGTTTCGTAATATGCTTTTTCCTTATCCATAATAAGAATATAACATACTTTTATTATTTTTACTACTAATTGATGCTTTTTTTTTCAAATTAATTGTTTTATAATGTGACATGTATTTTTTCAGGCCTTTTCCCACATTAACATAATCCTTTTGGTATACTTTAATCAAGACAACATATCATAGGAGGAACTTGTCATGAATAAAGTGAGACTGTCAATAACTGGACGCGTACAAGGGGTCGGTTTTCGTTATGCGACATATCAACTGGCTAAGAGACTAGATATTAGGGGCACTGTCAGAAATGAAGACGATGGTTCCGTTACGATCGAGGCTCAATCAGAGGATAAGCTAAAGCTTCAAACCTTTATCAGTGACGTTCGAAAATCTCCTGCACCATTTGGTCGCGTGGACTATTTGGATGTCAAGCTGGCAAATTTTCCAGATTTTGACGATTTTAATATGCTGAATTGATGACAAAAAGCACCTAATAAAGTGAATTCGATCACTTTATCAGGTGCTTTTTTGCGTTTGCTATCTTTTTTTATATAGATCTTTTACAGGTATTTAGTCATCATCGTGTTCGCCACAAAGGGTTTATTCATGGTGTAGATATGCACACCATCAACACCACGTGCTAACAGATCATCTATTTGTTTACAAGCATATTCCATCCCAGCTTTTTGTAGATCCTCTGGTGAATCCTTGTATTTGTTGATGATTTTAATCAGTCGTGTGGGCAGACTAGCACCAAAGAAGATCATGCGCTCTACTTGTGATTTTTGAAGGACAGGCATGATGCCCGCTGCAATCGGTGCCTCAATCCCTGAGTTTTTAATGTAGTCATTTAATCTCAAAAATTTCTCGTTATCAAAGAAGAGCTGGCTGACAAATAAATTAGCGCCCGCATCATACTTACGCTTAACATGCTCTATATTCTCGACTTCTAAAGCACTATTGACATGGCCTTCTGGATAAATTGCCGCCGCAATATCAAAGTCTCCATTTTTTTTGATGTCATTAATCAGCTCGTAAGCAAAATGATAGGCATCAGGAAAATCCGAACAGGCAGCACCAACAGGCATATCACCGCTTAATGCCAAAATATTATTGACATTCTTCGCTTTTATGTCAGAAAGAATGGCCGCAATCTGTTCTGGATTGTTATTAATCGAGGTCAGATGGTGCATCGTCTCAATATTGTAATCCTTCTTGATTTTTTCTGCAATACGTAAGGTTTTATTGCCCTGATTGAAACTCCCCATTGCCCCGTAAGTCACACTGATGAAGTCAGGTTTATTAGTCAATCCAGCTACCGTATGATAAATTGTTTCCACGCCAGCATCTGTTTTTGGCGGAAAGATTTCTAATGAGATGACAGATTTATTTTTTTTATTTTTAGTTTTATAGATATCAGTTATTTTCATAAGACTATTCTAACAGGTTTTGATATAGTTTAAAACTTGTTAAAAATAGGTGTTTGTCATAGTTTTAGGCTATATCAAAAAAACCTCTTTAATGCCTTGAACTGAATTACAGCAGAAAATTTTGTCTGCTCTCATTAAATCGGATTTGTACAGTAAGTGTTCCTGACACTGATTCGTCTCTAGTAAGTGCTGTCGGTAAATCCCTGCTAGTAGACCACTTGATACAGGTGGTGTTAACCAGTGACCAGCTATTTCTAAGATGACATTAGCACGCGACATCTCAGTTAGCTCACCCCGTTCATTAAAAAACAGTTCATCTTTAGTCGTATAGTAGGGACGCTGGGTAGTTTTATGATAAAGGAAATTTTGCCGACTATCTACAATCATCGGAGAAATAGCGACTTTATCAAAGGGAATTTGCTCTCTATAGCTGATATCGTAGTGACCATCACGACTAAGGGCAATACGCATCATACCATCTTGTTCTGGCTGAATTTTAGCGATATCCTCATGCAACTTAAAGCCATAGACACTAGCTGAATGACTTAATCTTGCCAGATGCTCAGTCTTAAAAGCTAGATTGCCATTTTCAACCTTTAGTGTCTCGATCAACTTAACCTCATCCTGTAAAAATGAGGTCTTTGCTTGCGTCTCCAACCATTCGTCAGTTGTGTCTGAATCCCAGATAATAGCACCACCCACACGATAAGTAAAACTGGATGCATCTGCTTGACGCTGTAGGATACGAATCGGGACACTAAAAATTTGTTGCTCAGGGCTTAAAAACCCGATCGCACCACAATAGATATCACGACTCCCCTGCTCGATCTCATCAATCAGCCGCATCGTTGATTCTTTTGGTGCACCAGTTACTGATCCATTCGGGAAAAGGGCTTTTAAAATCGTATATAGAGAGGTATCGTCTTCTAGGTCTGCTTCGATTTGCGAGGTCATTTGATGAACCGTTGCATGTGTCTCAACATCAAATAACTTGCTTACAGCGACTGTCCCATTTTTGGCAATCCGACCAAGGTCATTGCGCATTAAATCGACAATCATCACATTCTCAGCCCTATTTTTCTCATCAGTCTTTAGAAAGTTAATCAGTACAGCATCTTCTGCTGCTGTTTTCCCACGTTTAACAGTCCCCTTCATCGGTCTTGTAGTGATATGTTGCTGCTTGACCTCGAAAAAAAGTTCAGGCGAGAAACTTAGCAAGGTATCATAGTCATTTTTTATGAACGTATTATAGGGGGTCCGTTGCTTAGTCAAAAGATGCTCGTAAAGCGCAAAGTCATCGCCATCATAGGGCACCTTGAACTCATAAGTATAGTTCACTTCATAGGTGTCGCCTTGACGCTGGGCTTGCTTAATTTTTGCAATTGCTTCTGCATAGCGATCAAAGGTAAGTTGGGCTTGAGGCACAAGTGTCATGCTAGGCACAGCACTCGGTGTATAAGGTGTATAGTTATCAAATATTTCAAAGTATAGTAGTGGTAACTTAGAGATGATGTTCTCACCTAAAAATATGGCCTTTGCTTCGTAGCGGATATAGCCTACTGCATAATGTGTTTTTTGCCACTTCTCAAGTTCATCTAGTGCTGCTATAAAACTCGTTTTATCAAAAGCAATTAATGTCGTAAGTGCCTTGTCAAATTTTTTGTCATCATAAATTATCATATTAGCTTTATTATATCAAATTACTAGATCATGTCTTTTCCTAATGCCTGACTTGCACTTGTTTGCCAAAATTAGAAAAAAAAAACTGGCTTTCACCAGTTAAATAATTGAACGAGCTTCATATTCCAGCGTACTTCTTTTGCATAAAATATGTTACCGCCATTTTTATAAAGTTTTCCCTTGTTAAATCTAAGTGAATCCAAGGTAATATGATAGTATTCCTCTCCTGTCGTATTACCTAGACTAGGCGCAACAACATCTTTGGAATAGGCTTCTGCTAAAGGCAAGGTATTCTTACCGCCATTTTTAGCAATATAATCAACGTAAGCCTTACCAAAGTTATAGGCTTGTACACCGGTCCAGACATCAACACCCTGTTCATTAGCATAGGCTAATACTTCAGTCAGGTTAGTTATCCCTTGGTGAATGCTGTCTTCCTCAGTTTCAATCGATTTTTCAGTAGACTCCGTTGACTGCATGACATCAGTATGCTTGCCTTTAGTTTCTGTATAGATAATCGATAAAACAAGCTCACGATTACCTGATACCCCATATTTTTTTAAGGTTTGGGTCACAAAGTCATCGTACTGCATGACACTTTTAACATTCTCATGCGTCCGATACACCCAAAATCCTGTACCTAAAACAATAACGAAGAGCAGTACTCTTTTAATAAATTTTAACAATACTCCTCCTCTTGTTTTTAAGGCTATAGTTAGACATCAGAAACTATTGACTACCATTTATTCTTGATTTCCTCAATATTTTTGATGATAATCGAATAAGTGCCATCATTATTTTGAATAAATTCGACAGTTTCCGCATCTTCATATAAGGTCTGTGGCACAATCATCTCAATCCCATTTGACAGAGATAACTTTTGATTTGCCAATTTCTTTTCGATTTTATCCATAGGCATCTGATCAAATTTTATACTGTCAGGAATCCCTTCCTTGACTTGATCCTTGAAAGCCAGTCTAGCAGTCAGATTATCTGAAAACAACTGGTCAGCCAACGCTTCTGGACTTATATTTTCTTGCTTTTCAACCGCATGAAAAACCGTATTTTGTACCTTTTGAGAAAAAGCAAAATCGTCGTCATCAAAAGACTTGGCAACTGACTCAGCTGTCTTCTTGATCAATTTAATCGCCTTATTCACGGAAATTTCAGGTTTTTCAGCAAGTAAATTTTCTGATATATAATGATAGTTTTTTCCATTATATTTGATCCGCTTTTCTATCAGATGATAGCCAAACGTTACACAGTTGATAGCAAGACCTTCATCTGCTGCACTACCTGCACCAGGTAATGATGACTCTGTCTTAGCGATTTTAATTTGACCATTAGTTCCATCAAAGCTATGTGAAAAAGCGTCTCTTAGTGATAACCTGATAAAGGCAAAATGTGGCTGTGTATCTATTTCATAAGACACAAAAAGCAAATCATTTTGCTTTTGATTTTCAGATAAGACAAAGGCTTCCCGCCAAAAGTTAGCAACTGCTATCGTCGACGCGATAAAATCATCTGTTAGCAGTTTTAAAAACTGATTATCTTCTGATAGTTGACCACGTTTGGCCTCATCAGAATAGATTTTTTCAACTTTTTTGGTCACATAATCTAGCATGACAGGGGTTAATTCCATCAATTCCTTAGAAAAGGTAATCTCTGGATGACCTGGATCAAAAGCATGTAAAATCGCTTTTTTTATATAGATATCCATTTTTACTTAGCGTAAAGTTGGAAGTCATCTGTTAATGCTATTACTTCTGCTTTAATTTGATCAAGCGCTGCTTGGTCATCTTTATTTTGGAAGGCACGAATAATAAATCCGGCTACTTTCACCGCTTCAGCTTCTTTGAATCCACGTGATGTGATCGCAGCTGAACCAACACGAACACCAGACGTTTTAAATGGGCTGAGTGTTTCATAAGGTACGGCATTTTTGTTTAGGGTAATTGAGACAGTATCTAACAGATTTTGTGCTTCTTTACCATTGATGCCAAAACCAGTCACATTTAACATGAACATATGGTTATCAGTCCCACCAGAAATAACACGCAATCCAGCTTCTTCAAATGTTTTAGCCATAGCTTGACTATTTTTAATCACTTGTGCTTGGTAATCTTTATAGGCAGGATCTAGCGCTTCTTTAAAGGCAACCGCTTTAGCTGCGATGACATGCATCAAAGGACCACCTTGGATACCAGGGAAGATGGCAGAATTGATTTTCTTAGCCAAGGCTTCGTCATTTGTCAATACCAATCCACCACGAGGTCCACGAAGTGTTTTATGTGTCGTAGAGGTTGTAATATCCGCAAATGGTACTGGATTTGGATGTAGACCTGCTGCAACCAATCCAGCGATATGTGCCATATCAACCATTAATTTGGCACCAACTGCATCAGCGATTTCACGGAATTTTGCGAAGTCAATCGTCCGAGAGTAACTTGAAGCACCAGCAACAATCAATTTAGGTTGTGTTGCTTTTGCTTGTTCTAAAATTTGGTCATAGTCTAATAATTCAGTTTCTTTATCAACGTTATAGCCGACAAAATGATACGTTTTCCCAGAGAAGTTGACTGCTGCACCGTGTGTCAAATGACCACCAGCTGCTAAATCAAGTCCCATAACTGTATCCCCTGGTTCAATCAAAGCCAAGTATGCTGCTGCATTAGCTTGAGAACCTGAGTGAGGTTGCACATTTGCAAATTTTGCGCCAAAAAGTGTTTTGGCACGTTCAATCGCGAGATTTTCCGCAATATCAACACATTCAGTTCCACCGTAGTAACGATTACCAGGGTACCCTTCAGCGTATTTGTTGGTTAAAAGTGTGCCTTGGGCTGCCATAACAGCCTTAGAGACAACATTTTCTGAGGCAATTAACTCAATGTTTTGTTGTTGACGATTCTCTTCTGCGTGAATAGCATCCCACAGTTCTTGATCGTAAGCTTCGTAGTTAGACTGGTCAAAAATCATCCTTTATCACCTCGTAAATTTCGGATAGCGTCAGCGCACCTTGGCGCAGAATTGTCGGCAGCTCGCCTGTCAGGTCAACGATTGTCGAATCAATACCAGAGATACTCTCGTCAGCTTTTAAAACTGCTGCAATCTGACCACTTAAATCTGACAGGACATCCTGAGCCGTTTTAGGACTAGGATTTCCTGTCAGGTTGGCAGATGGGCCAACCATTGGTCCAGTTTGTCGCAAAATTTCAAGCGTTGTTTGGTTGTCTGGCATTCGGAAGCCAACTGTTGGCATACCATAATTGACAAGAGAAGGAACTCTTTTATTGGCTTCTAAAATCACTGTTAGACTGCCAGGCATAAATTTATTATACAACTTTTCCAAATATTTTGGTTGATTTTGGGAGAAATATTTCATTTGTTCAAAACTTGAAATGTTTAAATTAAGGGCATGGTCATGTTGTCGATTTTTAACACGATAAACTTTTTCGACCACAGTATTATCTAGTGCTAAGCCAAATAGGCCATAAACGGTCTCAGTTGGCAAGGCAACGAGTTGTCCTGCCTGTAATAATGCAACAGCTTTTGTGACGTCTTTTGGTGTGAGTAATTCAGTCAATTGCGACCATCCTATCCTTTCCGCTTAGATCCTTTAAAACACGAATCCGTTTCCGAGGAAATTGTTCCTGAAAGAGTTGACTGACAGTCTTCCCTTGCAGGTACCCAATTTCCAAATATAATTTGCCTGTTGCTGTCAAAAATTGACCCGCTTGTGCTGCAATTGCTTCATAGATGGCAAGACCATCATTTTCTGCAAAGAGTGCTAGATGCGGTTCATACTTTAAGACATTATCAGCCATATCTGCTTTTTCAACTTCAGCGATATAAGGTGGATTAGAGACAATAATATCATAGCAACCTGAAAGATTCCTGAACACGTCAGATTGAACAAATGAAACCGTCGAGATAGCGTTCTCAATGGCATTATGACTTGCTAAAGCTAAGGCGTCTGATGAAATATCAGCTGCTGTAATATCCCAAGTCTGGTTTTGTTTAGCAAGTGATAAGGCAATAGCCCCTGTCCCTGTACCAATATCTAAGATACTCGCTTGGCTTAACGTCCTATTTTCAGATAGAATCAAGCTGACCAATTCTTCAGTTTCAGGTCTCGGAATCAAGGCACGCGCATCGACAGTAAGCGTGAGACCATAAAATTCTGTATTCCCTACAATATATTGGGCAGGCTCATCTTGCATCAGTCGTTTTGAAATAGTTGCTATAAATGCCATATCAGCTTCTGATACGTCCGTATTTAATAACATAATGAAGTCTGTATAGCTGAGCTTTTTTGCATATCTAAAGACATAGCGCAACTCTTCAGGTCGCGCCAATTCTTTTTCGTATGTTTGAAATAATTGTAAATAAGTCATAAATTTTCTTTCAGAGCAGCCTGTAATTTCAGTTGCAAGGTTGTTTGAGGTAACCCCTCATAGGCTTCTGGTGTCAGATAGGTCCACTGCTCATCACCTGCAGCAACCTGAACTAACATCACTTGCCATTTTTGATGGGTAAAAAGATGCGTTACAGGTGAGATGTTCAACTGTTTTGCATCAGCATAGGTTGCGCTGATCCCCTCATAAATCCCATCCCAAGAGTCAAACTCATGCAAGGGAAAAGTCCAAAAATTAGCCAGTAAACCAGTTTTAGGGCGTTGCATGTAGGCAAGTCCCCCCTCTTTTTCAGAGATAATCGCTGCATAAAACTTGGGCACTTGCTTTACTTTTTTAGACTTGACGGGAAAGGTGAGTTCTGTCCCATCTTGGTAGCTGAGATTGAACTTAGCAAATGGTGAGTCAGCTTGGGTTTCTGCCTTAGCACGCATGAGTGAGGTGCCTAAATCCATAATCGCCTGATTAAAATCACCTGGTCGTTTAGGATCAACGATCGGTAAAATCAGGTCATAAAAAACCTGACGCGATTTTGGCTGAGCAATATCAGCCTCAATTTTTAATAAACGTGAAAAGACGCGAAACATGTTGCCATCCAGGGCAGGGACAGCCTCGCCAAAACTAATACTTGCGATTGCTGCAGCCGTATAAGGGCCGATGCCAGCTAATGTTTGCAAGGATTTGGCAGTGGTTGGAAATTCGCCATCAAAATCTGTCATGACTTGCTGGGCAGCTTTTTGCATATTTCGTACACGTGAATAATACCCGAGACCTGACCAGAGTTTGAGTAAAAGCTCTTCATCGGCACAAGCAAGTGCCTTAACAGTCGGTAATTCAGCTAAAAATCGCTCATAATAAGGGATTACCGTCTCTACCTGCGTTTGTTGGAGCATAATTTCGCTAATCCAAACATGGTAGGGTAGGGTGTTTGTTCGCCAAGGCAGGTGTGTCCGGCCTTTTTGGTCATACCAAGCGAGTAAGGTTGCCCTAAATTCAGTCACAACTTTTTCAGATAAGTTGCCTGCTTTATCATACCAGTTGATCACTGTTTCAAGTCCTCAAGTTTTTGCGCTTGATCAGACAAAATCAAGGCATCAATCACATCGCCAAGCTTACCTGAAATGATGGCATCTAGCTTTTGTAGCGTCAAGCCAATCCGATGGTCTGTCACGCGGTTTTGCGGAAAATTATAGGTACGAATACGCTCTGAGCGATCGCCTGTCCCAATTGTTGACTTACGCATCTCATCATTCTTATCTTGTTCGATCTGTGCGAAGTGGTCATAGACACGAGCGTTGATAATTTTCATCGCCTTATCTCTATTTTTCTGCTGGTTACGTTCTTCTTGCATCTCCACTTTGATACCCGTTGGCACATGGACCATACGTACAGCAGTCGCAACTTTATTGACATTCTGCCCACCAGCACCAGATGCGTGGTAGATATCTATTCTAAGATCTTTCGGATCGATGTTAATATCGAAATCTTCTATCTCAGGCATGACGAGTACGGTAGCTGTTGAGGTATGTACCCGACCTTGTGTTTCTGTTTTTGGGACACGTTGAACACGGTGTGCGCCACTTTCATATTTTAATTTTGAGTAGACGGAGTTCCCTGAAATCATCACAGATACTTCTTTAATTCCTCCGATTTCTGTCACATTTGACTCTAATATCTCAAATTTCCAGCCCTGATTTTCAGAGTATTTTTGATACATCGATAAGAGATCTCCTGCAAAAAGGGCAGCCTCATCCCCACCTGCAGCACCACGAATTTCCAAGATGATATTCTTTTCATCATTTGGATCCTTTGGTAAAAGCAAGATTTTAATAGCTTCTTCTAGTGTTTTTTTCTCGTTTTTAAGGTCTTTCAGTTCTTCCTTGAACATATCAGACTCTTCTGCTTCCAAGCTTGAATCTGATAGCATTTCCTCGGCATCAGAAATCCCCGACGTCACGGCAACATAGCGCTCATAAGCAGCAACTGTTTCACGTAATGACGCTTCTTCTTTAGATAGTGCCATAAAGCGTTTGGTATCGGTAACAACCTCAGGGTCGCTCAGTAACTCACCCAACTCTTCATAGCGATCTGCCATTATTTGTAACTGGTCAAACATATTATTTCATTTCCTTCATTTTTTCTAAATCTGGCTTGAACCAGTGCTTGCGACAAACCGGAAGATAACTATCATTACCACCTATCTGAATTTGACTGCCTTCGTAGACTGGCTCACCATCTTTTGTGCGTAAGACCATGGTTGCCTTTTTACTACAGAACCAACAGATTGTTTTAATTTCTTCGATTTTGTCAGCTAATAAAAGCAGATATTTACTACCTTCAAATAGCTGATTTTGAAAATCATTTTTAAGACCAAAGGCCATCACTGGAATGCCCAGTTCATCAACAACCTTAGCAAAATCATAAATATTTTTTTTACTGAGAAACTGCGCTTCATCTATCATGATACAAAAAGGTTTTGGCGACAATTCAGCGACATAGTCAAATACGTCAAGATGGTCATCTATCGGTACTGCTTCTTCCCGCATCCCGATACGGCTACTCACGACGCCAATTTCATCTCGATTATCGATCGCACTCGTCATGATCACAACAGGTTTACCCTGTTCTTCATAGTTGTGTGCCACTTTCAAGATTTCAATCGACTTGCCACTATTCATCGTGCCGTATTTAAAATATAATTTTGCCACCGGTTATCTCCTTTTGTAAATACCTACTTGAAACCCTTTATATATAGGTTTCCTCGTTTATAAAATAATTTATTAAATTAGTTTTCAGCCCTATATTACCCTATTTTACACTCATTTTTGCCCAGATTATGCCCAGAATTTTCAATCTGGATTATCTATCATTCCAACAAGTTTTTCTCGCATTTTATCTGTAGTATGTGTGTAAATTCTTGTCGTGATTGTGGGGTCTGAATGTCCGACACGTTCCATAATTGCAACTTGATTTGCACCAGATTCAACGAGATAGGTAATATGTGAGTGTCGTAATGAGTGCGGAGTAAATTTTTTATCAAATCCTGCTCGCTCACCAAACATTTTGAAACTTCTACCTAAATCTCTCCAAGAGACAGGGTTTCCTGTTCTGCTAGGGAAAATATACCCATAATTAACAAAATGATTTGCATTTAACAATAGCCTATTGTTATCAAACTCAAAAAAATCAATGATCTCAATTGCTCGTTTTGATAAGTAAACTTTCCTATTCGAAGCTAGCGTTTTTGGCGTTGTATGCCTTTTTACAGTAACACCGCCACCTGAATAATCTAAAGTACTGTTCACATGAATATATTTTTCTTTCAAAAAATAGTCTTGCCAAGTAAGTGATGCTAATTCACCATAACGTAAGCCTGTCAAAAATAAAAATTCTAAAATCATAGCATTTCTATGGCAGTCAGGTCTAATCATTAAGCTAAATATCTGCTTTAACTCATCATAACTAAACACCTTTTTACTCTCTTTATTAATATCTTCTAGCGTAATAGGTGGAACACTTAGTTTAACTTTTTTCATCATGTCAACTTTGATAAAGTCTAATCTAAAAGCAAAATCCATGATTTGTTTAAAGATACCAAAATAGGTCATTAAAGTTCTACGAGTATAAGGCATTTTATTAAAATATCGCTGAATCATTAAGGGAGAAAATTCTCCAATTTGCTTGTCTTTAAAATCCCTCTTTAAGATATTACAATATCTTGTACGTGTCATAAGCGTAGAATGTTTTATCTTGCGAACTTGGTCTTCCAACCAAATATCAATCACATCAGAAAAAAGTATAAACTCGCTTGGCGTATCAACTATCGTACTTTGCTTTTCAAGTTTATGCTTAATTTTATCAAGCATTAAACTTTTTGCCTGATTCCCAGCCTGCTTACTTTTTGAAGTAAGTGTAACTGAAATTTTTTCTTCTTTGAACGTTATCGGATTTTCATACCGCATTCTCCATACATATTTTCCAATAGTTTTTGACTTTTCAACCCAAATACTACCTATTTTTATATCTCGCATAAGTCCTCTCCATAAAATAAAAAGGCAAATATTGAGATAGTCATTAACACTAATTATATCACTATATTGCTTTTTTTTCTAAATTATTATTTTATCACATCATTTAAAACGCTTCTTTTTTTCTTCCAGCAAAAATTTATCAAAAGCTGGTAACCAAACTCTTCCTGATAGTCTGAAACAATTAGCGCTAAGATACTCTTGATTTTTACGCATTACACCAATTTGATTTGCAACTGTTTTTTCTGATAAGCTATAAAAATCAGCAATATATTTTTTATCTCCAAATTTTTTGGGAATTTCTACATCTATCTCTTTGGCCATAATATATCTCCTTTCTTTAATATTTATATACCCTGCAGGAATCGAACCTGCGCCACTCAAAGTGCTGTGAGTGTTCTACCATTAAACTAAAGGTATGCCTATTAAAAATTAGTAAAGCCACATGCCGTCAACTTGCCATTCTTCTGCACTATAATTATGTTCAACAATTCTGCCATAATTATCTTCAAGAAAAATAGTATCATTATCAAAGTCTACAATCTCAAATTCTTCTCTGACACGTGCTTCATAATCTTCTTTTTCTAAATCAATGCTTAAATATCCTATCAAGAAAGTTTTTGCCTCACGCAACACGACTTTCCAAGCTAAATCATGAGTCATCTTTTATCTCCTTAAATTTCTCGTTTTTCTTTTTCGGCTTCAAATAAGCAAATAAAAACTTCCTTTGGCAAATATACTTTAAAGGTAGGCTCATTAATATGTGGCATCAATACTACAGTCACATAATCAATCATATCTCCAATTTGATAGACACTTGCAATCCCTAAGTCCATCACTTCGTCTGATACATTTCCGAAGTTGTACCAAACATAAAGGTAATCAATAAAATTATCTGGAGAATTGAATCTATTAATTTCATCATCTGACCAAGAAGAAATTAACCAACTAATACGATGTTGCCAATTTATCTTAATAGCTTGAGTTATCTCTTGAATCAATTCTTTATTGTTATTACTCATTTTCATTCACTCTTTTCTATACAGTCTAATAATTGAGCTTTTGATTGTTTGTTTAACCAATGAAATGTGCCTAACTCTCTGACTTTAAGCATGATATGTGGTAAGTTAAACCCATATTCTGCCAAGTCATTGGAATAAGATACCAGGTATCTGACACAATTATCAATTGACACACAAAACTGATAGACAACATCTTGATACCGTCTATCTAATTCTAGTAACTCTAAAACGTAATCAGACCATACACTAGTTGTTTTGCTGTCAATATCCGCATGACTTTCAATCACAGTTGGCTTGATTTTATTTAACTTAGTTTGGATTGCCTGTTTAGCTTCCTGACATAAAAAATCAATTTGTGACTCACACTTGACTAATCGTTCACACCAGATCAAAATTTCATTGATTTTAGCATAGGGCGATAAATACAAATCATGTTTGAAAGCGATGACTTTTTGTTCAAAAAAATTGAAGTCCTCTATCATCTGGACTTCATCATTTAATGCACGTATACTAAATTCTGTTATATCCATATCAATCCATCATCTTTCTATTAAGTTAAAGTAATGTTTGCTATAATCGGATAAATATAAGACCCTGAACCTGCATATCCACCTGTTGTCGTTATAAAATTAACAGATTGACCGATGTAATTCTGACCTGCTACCAAATTAAGACTAGTACTCACATAACCTGAACTTGTTACTGATCCTGATACATAATTTCCAGTTGAATCAAAATTTAAAACATAATTTAGTAAAATACTACCTTTTTCAAGTCCAATCCCACCACGAGATA
>wild_sample_2__coassemble_234_pt1 | contig 17052 bp, 15 predicted proteins | sample wild_sample_2__metabat2_low_PE_002 | metagenome-assembled genome bin wild_sample_2 | reverse complement strand
CCAATCTTATTTGACATATGCCGCTGCCTGTGTACCTGCTTGACGACCAAAAATAATGATGTCCGCTACTGCATTACCACCAATTCGATTACTGCCATGAAGACCACCTGTGACTTCACCAGCCGCATATAATCCCTTGATGACTGTGCCATCTTTCTTCAAAACTTGTGTTTCAGTATTGATTTTCACGCCACCCATGGTATGATGAATACCTGGTGAAACTGCAATCGCATAGTAGGTACCATCAATGTCGTTTGTCATACCAGTTGTTCTGCCGAATTCAGGATCTGTCTTAGTAGCGACAGCTGTTTGCCATGTCTTAACTGTTTTCTCAAGCTCAGTTTTATCAATGCCTGTTTTTTCTGCCAATTCTGCTAAGGTTTTAGCAGAAACAACCATGCCTTTTGACATATACTGATCAATTGCTTTAACCGCTGCTTTTGTTTTATCACCAAATACGATGTAAGCTGACTTACCAGGTTGCTTGAGTTCCGCAGCAGAAACCTTATCACGGGTGTCCATCTCATTAGTAAAGCGTTTACCTGCTTTATTCACCAAGATAGCCCCTTCACCACGAACCGCTTCTGTTACCAAATAGCCTGTTTTCTTGAAGACAGTTGGGTGGATTTGAATCTTATCTAGATCAACCGTATCACCACCTAATTTTTCAATCATCTTGATGCCATCGCCTGTTGAACCTGCTGCATTAGTAGAGACATAATCTTTCAGGTCAGGACGATATTTTTTTATCATCTCTTTATTAGCCCCAAACCCACCTGTTGTCACAATCACTGCTTTAGTAGTGATTGTTTTGGTCTCAGTTTCGTCAACTTTTACCTTAACGCCAGAGATTTTGCCATCTTTTTCAATTATTTTTGTGACATCACTATTGACAAATAGGGGAATGTCTCTACTTCTAATATTTTTTTCAAGGCCTTTGACAAGGTACTGACCTACAGCAGAACCATCTGACGGGCGATGTGTTCTTGAGACACTCATGCCACCTGTCGTCGTCAAATTATCAAGGACAATCTCATTTTTAGCTAGCCAATCGATGGCACTTGCTGAATGATCGACAAAGTAACGCAGTAGGGCTTGATCATTTGTGCCACCACCGCCTTTTAAGGTTTCATCAAAGAATTTTTGATTGTCATCAGCAACACCTTGTGCTTTTTCAACGGTTGTTTCTGATGCATTCATGCCTGCAGAAGATTTTGAGGTATTGCCACCTGCAACTGGCATTTTTTCCAAAATGACTGGATTCATCCCTGCATCTTTGGCTTCCATGGCAGCAGTCATCCCTGCGCCACCAGCACCAATGATGACAATATCATAGTCAGATTTCATATCAGCTGTTGGTGTATAACTATTTTTAGCAGATGCTGCTGCTTTTGCATCTGATTTACTTGACTTAGGTTTTTCAGTCGTTTTCTTGCCACCACATCCGACCAGTGCGACTACCGCTAGTAAAGTGAGTCCTCCCGTAACCACCTTTTGCCATTTTTTCATACCACATTCCTCTTTCTTTATTATTTGTGATTTACATCACAAAACTATTATATCAAAAATAACATAAAAAAACGATAGCTATTTTTATTTTTTTAAAGCGCTACCAAGTTATCGTTTATCCCAATTTGTTAAAAACCTGCTTGACTAGCAAAAAACACAGCTATCTGATGTGATAGCTGTATTTTTCTAATTTATAACTGTCTCGCCATCAAAGTGTTGCACGAATGGCTTGTGTTGCTTTAACTAAATTTTCTAATGATGCTTTCACTTCTGTCACGCCACGCGTTTTAAGACCGCAGTCAGGATTAATCCAAAGTTTTTCTAATGGCACTTTAGTCAATAGTTTATGAATGACGTTCTCGATTTCGTCAAGTGATGGAATCCGTGGGCTATGAATATCATAGACACCAGGTCCAGTTTGCGTTCTAAATCCATTTTCTTGTAGGGCATCAAGGATGGACAAATCGCTCCTACTCGCTTCAAATGAGATGACATCCGCATCCATGGCATCGATCGCTGGGATGATGTCTGTGAACTCAGAATAGCACATGTGTGTGTGAATTTGCGTTGTTGGCGCAACTTTAGCATGTACCAAACGAAAGGCAGGAATTGCCCAATCTAGATACTGACTGTCCCAATCTGTCTGGCGTAGTGGTAATTTTTCTCTGAGCGCTGCTTCATCAATTTGGATAATCTTAATCCCGTTTTTCTCTAAATCAAGCACTTCTTCTTGAATCGCTAGCGCAATCTGCAGCGTCGACTCACTTAATGAAATATCCTCACGAGGAAACGACCAGTTTAAGATCGTCACAGGTCCTGTTAACATGCCCTTGACTGGTTTATCAGTCAAACTTTGGGCATAAACTGAATCTGCAACTGAAAGTTGTTGGACCCTCGCGATATCCCCCCAGACAATCGGTGGTTTGACACAACGTGTCCCATAAGATTGTACCCAGGCATATTTGGTAAAGATATAGCCGGCTAGTTTCTCACCGAAGTATTCTACCATGTCATTTCGTTCAAATTCGCCATGGACGAGCACATCAAAGCCGACAGCTTCTTGCCAGTCAATCCACTCTTTTGTTTTTGTCTTATTAAAGTCATCATAGGCAGCTTTTGTGATATCGCCACGCTTAAAGTTCAAGCGATTTTTACGGACATCAGCTGTTTGCGGGAATGACCCGATTGTTGTGGTTGGTAGCGTTGGTAACTTAAATACCTCTTTTTGGATTGCTTCACGAGCTTCGAAGTCGGGTGTTCTACTATAGTCTGATGCTGATAAGCTCGACACTTTTTCCTGTACAGTCAAATCAGCTTCAAATCTTTTTTCATCAAATAAAGCCTTATTTTCTGCTAAACTTCCTGTTTCGAGTTGGTAGAAAATAGCGTTTATATCCTTGATTTCTTGCAACTTTTCTTGCGCAAAGGCAAAATGACGTAAGATTTTTTCATCTAAGTCCGTCTCGGCACTAACCGTGTAAGGAACATGTTGTAAACTACATGATGACGAGATGACAAGCTTATCTTTTGGTAACTTAGCTAAACTATCAAGCGTCTTTTGATAGTTATTCCGCCAAATATTTTTACCATTTACGACACCAGCAAACAACTTTTTATCAGTTGGAAAGCCATATGTTGCAATCAATTCAGCTGTTTTACGGCCTTCTACAAAATCAAGGCCAATCCCGTCGACATCTAGCTTGACTAAGTCAGTATAAATATCACGGACGTCACCAAAGTAAGTTTGTAGTAGGACTTTAACTGATTTTTTTTGTGCGAGTAAAGGCGTGTAGATTGCCTTGACTAACCCAATATCCTCAGCTGATAAGTCAAAGACAAGCGCTGGCTCATCTAGTTGCAACCAGTCGATTTTTTCAGCTGCTAGTTTTTCAAATACCTCAGCATAGATTGCAACAACCTCATCTTGAATTGTAGCGATGCTTGATTGACCTGTAAATTTAATGAGCTTTAGCAGCGTGTAGGGGCCGATTAAAACCGGTTTAGTCGTGATCCCTAGTGCCAAAGCTTCCTGATACTCTGAAAGTAATTTGCTAAGATCAAGCTTTAAGACAGTTCCATCATCAAATTCTGGCACCATGTAATGATAATTTGTATTAAACCATTTTTTCATGGCTAATGCTTTGACATCTCCTGCCTCAGACTGATGACCACGGGCTGCTGCAAAGTATTTTTCGAGTGGTGAGATGGCAAGCGCTTGGTAGCGCTCAGGTACGATATTTAGTGCAAAAGTAGTATCTAGTGTCGTATCATAAAATGAAAAATCATTTGATGGGATAAAATCAATACCAGCTGCAAATTGGGTTTGCCAATTTAATTGTCTTTGAGTTTTAGCAACAGTTTCTAGCTCTGACTCAGAAAGTTCCTTTTTAAAAAATTTCTCAATTGCGAATTTTAATTCTCGTTTTGCGCCAATACGTGGATAGCCTATAAGTGATGTTGTCATAAATTGCCTCTTCATTTCTTTAGTAGTATGACATTATTCTATCATCTCTCGTTATAGTTGTAAAATATATAAAAAAAGGTATTTGTTATAGTTTTAATGTATAACAAAAATCGCCGACCTAGGTCAAGCGATTCATGCCACGTAAACGATTAATTAATTCGGCTAGCCAAAATCCGGCTGCGATTGCACCGATAATAATCACGAGTAATTCAAAATTAGCGACTGCATCATCCCGATTACCAGTCACCAAACTTCTGACCACTTGATAGGCTTGGCCACCTGGTACTAAAGGAAAAATGCCTGGGATACTATAAATGAGCATCGGTACTTTTTGTGCCCGACTCATGGTCAAACTTAGCACACCAATCACATTAGTTGCAATAAATGACCCGAGTACAATTCGCCAATTTTTATCCATCATCTGCTGTGTACAGAGTAAGACAAGTTCATAAGTCAGCCAAGCACTTGCGCCGACAATCCCTGCTCGATTCAGTGTTCGCCTTGGGATATTCAAAATAATACCAAAAGAAAGCGTCCCGATATAGGCAAGGATCATTTGGCTGAGTAACTGTAATAAAACAAGCATCCTAGGACTCCTTTAATCAATAAAAAAATGAGAGTAACACAATACCGAGTCCTACAGAAGCAGCTGTTAACAGCGCTTCTATGATCCGTCCTTGTCCAGATATAAAGTTACCAGCCATTATTTCTCTCACAGCATTGGTTAGTGCAACACCTGGTACAAAGGGCATAATGGCACCAATAATTACGATATCGGCATCAAAAGGATGCACCAGTACTTTTGAACAGATGAGCATGATAAAAGACATGGATAAACTCGCTAGGAATAAGCCAAAAAAACGCATATGAAACTTATTTCTCATTTGAAAGGCGATTGCATAGGCAAGTCCACTTGTGGATGCTGCTAGAAAAAGATTGATAAAAGCTGTATTTCTCGTTAACATGATCACAAATGTCACAGCGATTATCATGGCACTCATCACCTGTAATTTCAGTGAGAACCTGGGAATCGTCATATCAATCTTACTTAGCTTATCTGAAAAGGTCTCGATTGAGATCAGGTGTGCTGTAAATTGACGTGTCAAATCGTTGACTGCGACTATCTTTTCCATGTCCATCGTCTGTATGCGAGGTGGGATACTGCGCATTTGCGTTATGCCTTGCTCTGGAAAACTGACCGTGATGGCATTTAAGAGGACATAGACCTGCAGGTTATTAATGTCTGCTGCAGCGCCCATTCTCTGTATCACGTCTTCTACACGTGATATTTCAGACCCATTTGCCATCAATATTTGCCCGGCCAAGAGACAAGAATCCATTAAAATATGGACGTCTGAGGCATGTTTCTTTAAGGTATTACTGTTAAGATTAGTTACAGCATCTGGCATTTCAGTCATCCTATTCTTAAATTATTTAGCGATACGTTTGGTGATGAGTTGTCATCAGGACCTCTAGTGCCTTATATGGCCATATCGAAAGTAAGCTGTGGTTTAACAGGCTCATAATCGACCAGCTCAAAATCTTCAGGCTTGATGTCAAAAAAGTTAGTGCCGTCTGCAACGTTCAGCTTAAGCACTGGATTTTTATCTGATGGTGTCCGCCCAAGTAGTGTGGTCGCATTATCAAACTGATTATCATAGATATGTAAGTTATTGACAAAATAGAAGAACTTGCCAACCTGCCAGCCAAAATGTTTGGCAATCATCATCTGCAAGGCCACATACTGCATGGCATTGATATGATGGGCCACTAACATGTCATTACTGCGCTGCGTCAAAGTTGCATCTAGATATATCTTTCCATCAACACGGCGAACGTCAAACATGGTCTGAAAGGCACAAGGCAATAAGCCTTCTGAGGCTTCAAAATCATCATATTGCCAGAGGTTGATGATATTTCTGCGATTCCATGGATTTTTTTCAAGCCCACTGAGTAATTTGCCGATGATATCATGTTTTTTGACAGTCGCACCATAGCGCATACCGATATTACCTGATTCGCCAACTTCCCACTCATTCCAATACTTAACGCCATACTTGTTTACCAAAACGTCCAGCTTACTGGTTTGATCCTGATAAATCCACATCAGCTCCTTAATGGCCGACTTAATCGGAATTGGTCTTAAAGTAGTAATCGGAAATTCACCTTTACTTAGATCATACTCAGCAAAACTACCCGTAATATATTTTGAATTTGCTGTCTTGCCATCCTTATATTTAGGACGGGCATTTTCACTCCATACACCATCGTCTAATATGTGATGCATATTATCAATAAAAAGTTTATCTGCTTTTCTCATATCTTTATCTTATCATTTCTTTATCATCTATACGACTATAGAGCTCAACATTATGCCGATTCATCTCATCATTTCAGTCGTGATTAGTCAAATCCGGCCAAGTACTCATAGCGCTCATATTTGTCTAGTAAGTCATTATTTTTAAGGTCTAAAGCTGCTTGTAACTCGCCTAATTTTGTGAAGTCTGATCCATGTACAGCCATCTGTTGCTCGATAGTTGAAATGTCCGTTTCCAAGCTTGAAATCGAGGCTTCAATCGTTGACCACTCTTGTTTTTCAGAATAGGTCATCCGTGCTCTTTCGAGGTCATTTACTTGTACAACTGGGACTGCTGCAACTTGTTTATTTGGTTTTTGATCTGCCACTTTAGTCGCCAAATAATCTGAGTAGCCTGAATGTACTTCAGTCACAGTTCCCTTATCAAAAACAAGTAGTTTATTAACGACCTTATCAAGGAAATAGCGGTCATGACTGACTGTAATTACAACACCTTTATAGTGTTGAATGAAATTTTCTAGGACGGTTAAGGTCGCGATATCCAGATCATTTGTCGGCTCATCTAGCAGTAAAACATTAGGTTGTTGTAATAAAATCTTCAACAAGTATAAGCGTTTCTTCTCGCCACCAGATAGCTTAGCAATCAGGGTACCATGCGTGGTCCGTGGAAATAAAAAATGCTCTAATAAGTTGACGATGCTTACTGATTCACCAGATGAGGTGAGGCTGTTATCTGCAATCTCTTGTAGAAAGTTGATCACACGTTTGGACTCATCTAGTCCTCTGATTTGCTGTGAAAAATAGCCAATCTTAATCGTTTCACCGATGTCAACTGTTCCAGCATCAGGTGTCAATTCACCATCTATCAGATTAAGTAAGGTCGATTTTCCTGTCCCGTTGTTACCAACAATCCCAATTCTATCTGTATTTTGAACCAGGAGGTTAAAGTCAGTCAAGATTGGTTTATCAGCAGAAAATGCAAAGTTAACATGCTCGAAATTGATGACTTTTTTACCAATTCTTGACGTCGCAACATTGATTGAAAGATCCTCAGATGAGCTGACACTGTTAACCTCGTTTTTGATATCTTCAAATCGATCAATTCGTGCTTGCTGCTTGGTCGCCCGTGCCTGAGGTGATTTACGAATCCAGGCTAATTCTTGTTTGTATAATTGCTTGCTCTTATGATGCTGAGCAGATTCTCTTTCGTCTCTTTCAGCTTTTTGTTGTAGATAATCCTGGTAATTACCCTGGTATTCGTATAACTTACCATTGTCTAATTCAAAGATACGTGTTGCCAAATTATCTAAGAAATAACGGTCATGGGTAATAAATAAAATAGTTTGTCTAGCACTTTTTACATAGTTCTCTAACCAAGCGATTGTATCTACATCCAGATGGTTGGTTGGCTCATCCAGCAGTAATAAATCGGCAGGATTTAGCAAGGCCTGCGCTAACTGAACACGCCGTTTTTGACCACCGGATAAGTTCTTGATTTGCTCAGTCAAATCAGGTAATTTCAACTTAGATAAGACCGTTTTAACTTGATTTTCAACTTCCCAAGCCTCAATCGCTGTCATCTGTGCTTCAACTTCAGATAAAGAGACTTGTAGTGTCTCATTTTCTGGATCCTCTGTCAAGGCAAGCAAGACTTGCTCATACTGCTTAATGGCTTTCATCTGTGCTAAGTCATCTGATAAAATCGTATCCATAATCGATAAGGTTTCATCAAACTGTGGTTCCTGTGTCAAATACTCGATTTTGAAATCATTACGCGTAAAAAATGGTGAATTATCACCATCAAATCCAGCTTTTCCTGAGATAACATCTAGTAAAGTGGTTTTTCCAGTACCATTCACACCAATCAACCCAATCCGATCTAAAGGATGGATAATAAAGTCTATCTTTGAGAAAACGGTCTTATCTCCTACAGATTTAGTCAAGTTTTCAACACGAAAATCAGTCATTGTTGCCATCGTTACTCTTTTCTTTTACATAATTAAAAATAGCTTCTGGTCGGTTAATTAAGTTGCCCCTAACGATTTCCAGTTCAATCGTGTGATAGAGTTTACCAATACCTGGACCAGGTTTGATGCCAAATCTGGTCATAATTTCTCCTGCAGATACGGCAATGTCTTTTTTGTGTCGGATCTGTAGCTGCGCATCAAGTCCTGTAATTAGGTCGAAATCAGTTTCAAGCTCTTGTGCAGCAACCATCTCTTCAACTAAATCTAAGCTCGACTTACCAAGCAAATAAAGCGATTCCTGTGTGAACTGACTTGTTTGTCGGATATGATAGGCCTTCAAAAAGTTGGTCACATCTGTCGAAAAATCCCGAGATACTTTCCACTGCTTCATCAAAAATTTGCCATCTAAATAGCCAAGTTGATAAAGTAAATAGCCCCATGCTTGGACCGAATTTGTAAACACAAAGTCTCCTGGTAGTGACAGCATCTTTAAGAGGGCAGATTGATTTGAAAGGCCTGGTAAATAGTCAGACGCCTCTATTGCTAAAAGTGCCTTAAGCCCTTTTTGCCAATGGTTTGCAATTAACAACTTATCCAGTTCGATAAAAATACGTTCGATTGAAATTTTTTCTAGCAAATAAGCCTGGGCTTTCATGGCCTCAAACGTATCAGTTGCTAAATCAAAATTAAGTGTCGCACTAAATCTGAGGCCACGCATGATTCTTAAGGCATCTTCTGTGAAGCGTTCTGACGGCTTACCAACTGCGCGAAGGACTTGTCTGTCTAAATCGCTTAGCCCGTTATATAGGTCGATAATCTCACCATCATTAGCAAGTGCAAAGGCGTTGATTGTAAAATCACGTCTTAGTAAATCTTCTGACAGTTGACGTACAAAGTTAACATGAGCTGGTCGTCGATAATCGACATAGATATCTTCTGTCCGAAATGTCGTGATTTCATATTCATCATCTTGCGCCAAAACAAGTACCGTACCATGCTCGATACCGATATCGATTGTATGCTCAAATATCTGCTTAATCTCTGACGGATAGGCACTTGTTGCGATATCAACATCATGAATCTGCCGATTGAGTAGCACGTCACGGACACTACCACCGACAAAATACGCTTCATAGCCAAAATCTCGAATTTTTTGCAAAATCGGCAGAGCTTTTACAAACTCCGCCGGCATCTTCTCTAATCTCATAACAGACAGTCTAATCCATAAACCAATGCATCGATTTCAACAACTTTTTTGATACCGATATTAACGCCACCCATGAAAGAGACACGATCGTAGGAATCATGACGGATGGTTAAGCCTTCACCTTTAGCACCAAAAATAACTTCTTGGTGGGCAACAAGACCTGGCAAGCGAACAGAATGAATTCTCATGCCATCAAATTCGGCACCTCTTGCACCTGGGATCGTCTCAACTTCATCAGCAGCACCCTGCTGTTTAGGCTGACGTGTCTCTTTAATCAGTTCTGCCGTCTTAATGGCTGTACCTGATGGTGCATCTTTTTTATTATCATGGTGTAACTCGATAATCTCTACATCAGGAAAATATTGGGCTGCCTTTTGGGCAAATTCCATCAACAAAATCGCACCAATAGCGAAATTAGGCGCGATGAGGCCACCTACTTTTTTCTCTTTTGATAAGGTGATGAGTTCTGTAATTTGTGCTTCTGTGAAGCCGGTCGTGCCAACAACAGGACAAAAGCCATTTTCCAGGGCAAATTTAGTGTTGTCAAAAGCAACAGTAGGGATCGTGAAATCGACCCATACATCTGCATCAAATCCGATGAGCGCAGTCTTATCATTAAAGACAGGAACGCCATCAACTCCTTTTTCATTTGTTAGGGGATCTACTAAAGCGACTAATTCAAGATTAGCATCTTCTTTTACCATCTCCATTGCTGTTGAGCCCATACGGCCTTTGAAACCCGCTATAATTACTTTAATCATTATGTTAATTTCGGACTAATACCAAATCCGAGTGCTCCTTCCCCTAAATGTGTGCCAATCACCGCACCAAAGCTTGCGATTGAGACATCAAAGCCTTTTTCTGTCAATTCTTGCGCGACATCTTTCGCCGTTTCTGGAATATTTGAGTGAATCACATAAACCTTATAATCTCCTGATTTTGTTGTTTCTGACAGAATCTTATACAGTTTTTTAAATGCCTTCTTGCTTGTCCTGATTTTTTCATAGACAACGATTTTACCAGCTTCATCAAACCGTAGAATCGGTTTGATATTCAACAAGTTGCCAATTATTGCAGCACCATTTGATAGTCTGCCACCTTTGACCAGATGATCTAAATCATCCACGATAATAAAAGCTGTTGTCTTAGCAATGATTTCAGCTAGTTCTGTCAAGATAAAGTCAAATGACGCATTCGTCTTGGTCATATTAGCTGTCATTTCAACCATGTAACCTAATGGTGCTGACGTGATGATGGTATCTGGAAAGGCAATCGTTAACTTAGGATACTCATCTTTAAGATATTGGATATTTTGCCAAAATCCTGAAATACCAGATGACAAAAACAGACCCACAACATGTGTATAGCCTTCGGCTGCTAGTTTGTCCAGTAATTCTGTCAGATCATGCATACTTGGCTGACTTGTTTTTGGTAGTTCAGCAGATGCGGCCATCTTCTCATAAAATGCTGAGTCTGTCAGCGTTTTACCTTCAATATAAGTCTCACCAGCTATAAAAATAGGGATATCAAGCACAAATACATTGTCCTTTTTCCTAAAGTCATCTCGCAAAAATGCTGAGCTATCTGTAATAATTGCAGTCTTCATATAGCCTTAAAACTCCAAGCTAACGCCTGGTTGATCCAAAGCAATTTCAGTTATTTCATAAGTTAACCGCTGTAATAAGTCAAATAAAGGGGCTGCCAATTCAGACATTTCTTCTTGAGATAATTGTTCTTTATTTTCGATGACCTGTCCACGGATGATGCTTAATTGACCGACATTACCTGAGATAACAAGATTTTCAAGCACAATCATGAAAGACAAGAGACCATTAATCGCTGTGTCTGTATCTGCTAAATTCTCAACTTGATCAACGAGTTGGAATTGGACATTTAATGCTGTTTCTGGTGTCCCATTTTCTTCTTCCCAGGCTAAATTTCTAGCATCATAGTGGAATTGGTGGACAAATTCTTTTTCGCGTTCAATATTCATTTTTAAAGTTCTCCCATGTTGTCACTGTATCATCTGCGTTTAGTTCGTTTGCTTGAAAAAATCCAGCTTCGTCAAATAAAATCGTTTTGATACCAGCATTTTGTCCTGCTAAAATATCTAATGGTCTATCGCCCACCATAACAGTCTGATCAAGTTTCAACTGATACTTATCTATCAGATAAATCAAACTCTCCGGATCAGGCTTTCTGGCAAAGTGGTTGTCACTCGTAATAATTTCAGTAAACAAAGGGCTCAGTTCACCTAAATAGTCGTATGTCTTATCATCTCGATGACTCAGGATAAAATGTTGCCCACCAGTGTCGATAATCTGCTTTAAAATAGCAGGAATTCCTGGATAACAGGCAACCTGAGTCTGTAAGGTTGTTTCCAACTGATGATAGTCATCAAGCAAGGCATCTGTGCCGTATTGTTTGGCAAATTTTCGAATCGAATACTTTTTGATGAAATAAGCCAAATCCCCATCATAGTGTATGTCGTGTTTGATCATCACCTGTTTGAGTGCCCTCAGCATGACAGGATAGGTATCAAATAAAGTGCCGTCAAAATCCCAGATATAATTTTTTAAGGTCATTTTAATCAGAACTTTTGTTTTCTATCTGTTTGAGTAGCGCACGCGCTTCATCACTAAAGGGATATGCTGCTAGTAAATCCGGTCTTAGGCGATGCGTTTTAGCCAAACTTTCAGTCAGGCGCCACTTGCGAATGTTTTCATGATGCCCACTCATGAGGACATCTGGTACCTTTAACCCTCTAAAGTCTTCAGGTCTTGTATATTGCGGATACTCTAATAAGCCTGATGAAAAGCTATCTTCTTCGTGACTGGCTTTTTTACCGATCACATCAGGAATTAGGCGTACTGTGGCATCAATCATGACACTGGCTGCTACTTCTCCACCTGTTAAGACATAATCACCCAAAGAGACTTCATCAGTCACAAGTGTCTTGATCCGCTCATCAAATCCTTCATAGTGGCCACATAAGAAAACGACTTGGTCTTCTCCTGCTAATTCCTCAGCAAAGGCTTGATCAAAGGTACGACCAGCAGGATCCATCATCAATACCCGTGCGCCTTCATGTGGAAATGAAGCTAAGGTATCAAAGATTGGTTGTGGCATCAGTAGCATGCCTTGACCACCACCATAAGGCATATCATCGACATGCTTTTGCTTATTTGTAGCAAAATCTCGAAAATTATGAAAGTTAATCTCGATTTTTCCCGACTTTCTCGCCCTACCAACTATAGAATGATCTAAGCTAGAGAACATATCAGGAAACAAAGTTAAGATATCAATCTGCATCCTAATCATCCAATCCTTCTGGAATGTCAACGGTCACACGTTTTGCGGCAATATCAACTGTCAAGATGACTGACTCGATAAATGGCAGGAGTAAGTCCTTTTTGCCTTTACGTTTGATCACCCAAACATCGTTTGCACCAGGCTGAAGGATTTCTGAGACTGTCCCGATTGCTACCTCATTTTCGAAAACAGTAATACCGATGATATCATCATAGTAAAACTCGTCATCACTATCCAGTTCTCCACGATTTTCAGCCGCGATTTTCAATGAAAAATCACGATATTTTTCGACATCATTAATACTATACATGCCGTCAAACTTGATGATATCCAGATTTTTTTGTTTTCGATGTGTCTTGACTTTCAGCATCCTAACAAATTTATCTTGTTTATCAAATAAAGCCAGTTCAGCATTTTTTTGATAGCGTTCCTCTGCGAAATCCGTTACCGAAATCACGCGCACTTCACCTTGTAAACCCTGTGTGTTTACAATCGTTCCTACTTTGTAATAATCCATTCTTATATTATATCATAAACTTGTAGCCTTACCTAGGTTAATCTACGCTAGATACCTTCATTTTAAAGGGTTCTCATAAATGTCAAGTAAGTACTTTAACTACCAGTTTACAGCCACGTCATCTCATTTAAAATAGATTTTAACGCTATTTACCACACGATTTGACAAAGAGCGAAAAAAGCGCCGAAGTTGACAACTTAGACGATTTTTTTATTTTGTTGTGCTGCTCCGAAAAGAGACTTTTATCAAAATAGACATACTTGACTATTTAATAACGAATTTCTAAATCAAAAATAATTAGGTAAATTATCAAAATCTATTTTATAGTTTGAGGGATAATACATTAATATGCTTCCCTGATGTTTTTTATTTATATTTTCAAGCATTGTAAATCCAATACTTTCATATAAAGTCGTTTCAATATCACACCACAGAAAATACAAGTAATCTTTTTTTTGATTTAAAATCCCGTTTAGCAGTAAAGTAGCATATCCTAATCCTCGTTTTTCGCTGATGGTTGCTAAAGATCCAATCCCAAGAGTATTAGCCGATAAATCATACAAAATGCAGGAGCTAACAACTTCGCCATCCACACTCAAAATATACCAAGTCCCTTTTTTATACTTGACAGAACTTCTACATGCCTCTAGATAATCTTTATATGTTTCTCCTTCGCCCCAAACATCATAACCCATGGAATAGATGCTATCTAAATCACTAGGAGTTGCTTTAATTAATTTTTTCATAAATAATAGTCTCCTTAATAATATGTTTAACTAACATTATACTCCCTTTTATGACAGAGTTAGCGGGTAAAGTATCTTTTTCAACTATACGATTAGGTTGATTACCACATATAATTATAGAATTTTTTGGCTTTCTAATTGTTTCGTTTGGGGCTTATTATATTAATTAGAGTATCCGTAGTAAACTATTTAAAATGATACCAATTCAGATGACATTTATAGCAAGCATTAACCATTTTTTATTGACTTATTGCTTAGTTGCATTACCGTCCTTTATTGTTGCTGCTTTTATTGAAGACTTTATGACACCATTATTTAGTTAAGTCGTTTTTTTATAGACCGTTTGCAAACGAACTATTGCTCTCATACTCAAGGTAAGTTATATTCATCAAGTGTTTGCTTGATGTTTTTTCTTTATCATCATGAAGTGACTACTTCTCTCCTAAACGATTTAAGCGACCAAAGGGAATCGAACCCTATATTTGTACGAAGCTAAATTGTACACGTTTGTCATAGTGTCTACCAAGACTGGTCGCTGATCAAGTAAGCAATTAACAGACTAGCTTACTTGGATAAAGCAGTCAAAACATGTAACACAACCAACCTATACCGTTGCTTAGGCTAATTGCATTACATGTTTTGCGACTTCATTTATCTTATTTTTATAGCAGTTACTTTTGTCATACCCTCATGAACAGGTTGCTAACTATCACAGCGTATCAGTTAACAACTCAAGAAAGATTGTGAGTATTAATAGGTCTGCTGATCCACCTAGACTAAGATTTTGACGGATAAAGACTTGATCTAGCTGATACATATAGGCCTTACCAGCTGTCATTTTTGCACCTCCTAAGTCAAAATAGCGGGTGACTTGTTCTTGTAAATCGGCTAGTACGGTAATATCACCAGCCCGTTTAATTAAGTTGGTATCTTTTATGCTAGTAGCAATCAGCATCAGGGTATCCAGCAAGCAATCATTCATCGTTCCTTTTCTATTTTTCAGATAAGGGAGTGCCAAATCAAATACAGTCGGAAACCCTTTTTCAGCTTCACCACGCACCCCTGTTAAGCCGTAGCTTAAAAACTGCATTTCACCAGCAGTCAAGGTCGACTTATTGGATAACCCTACAAATGCCTGCTCTGTCAGTCCAGCTAACATCTGACAGATGATGTTCTGTAAATCAAGTGACACCTGCTTCTGATAGACACTGGCTGAAAAAAGAATACCTAATGAAAATATAACCCCTTTATGCGTATTGACATCCTCTGTCGTTTTCAACATCGTGATTTCAGCCTTGATCCCTAACCGTCTTATCTCCTCAAAAAGGCTTGGCAAAGACGCTGTCCAAGATAAACTTACGTCATATAAGGCAGTAAAGTAAGGTCGTAAGCTGATGGCGCTATCAATAAAAAGGAAGACGTCCATATCCTTATGGCTCCCTTGACTACCTGGATCTACCAAACCGGGTTTTGGTGTCACAGATACTTCATAGAGCATGGCACGGATAGCAGTCGATATCCACTTTTCTTTATCTTTGCTGACATACCTTAGATATAAGACATTTAGTGCCTTTTGAATGGCAAACCATGGATGCTGTTGTGATCTGGCACAAATCTTTGCATCCTCTCCAAATACATAACAAGGCCTGCAGGGCATCTCTAGAGTTGCGCGCGACAGATATTTACCATCAGCCGCCAAAACATCAACATCAAATAAACGACCTAATGCAAATTGTGTCTCAAATGCAACTGCCTTTGCTTTACAAGTATTAGCAGAAATATCGACCACAAGAATTGCCTCTGGTCCTGTCTGCAAGTCAAGATGTGTCGTTTGCCACTGAGCCGTAAACACCCTAGTAAGCTCGCGCATACCCGCTCGAAAAATAAGCTGTATCTGACGACTATTCTTTATATTTCCCGGTATATTCAGGGTGATAGAGATAAGCGTTGCATCAGAAAATGCTTGCCTAACGTCTTGTAATCTAGCAACACGCGCTACTTTACTGGCAAGTATATCAGCTAGACTTACTGGCTTTCCCTTAGTAAAAATAGACATGACGGCTACTCTTTGATTTGGTTGATAACATCAATCAGTGTACCATCTCGATATTCAACAAAGGCAACGACCTTATCAGTAAAGGTTAAGGGCTCAGGTATTCCTGTTTTAGTTGCTGCTTTTGCTTGCAACTCTTGTATCGTGAAGATTGGAAAATCTGGAATCTGAGTCAGACTGTCCAATAAATCACTACGCCGTGGATTAATGGCAATACCAACCTCTGTAACAACCACATCGATGGTGTCTCCAGGCGTGATAACTGTTGTGACACGAGGTACGATAGTTGCTAGACGACCACGTACCAGAGGCGCCGCGATAATCGTTAAGTTTGCTGTCGCAGCATCTTGATGCCCGCCAATGGCACCCCGAATGACACCATCTGACCCTGTCATGACATTCACATTAAAGGCTGTATCAATTTCCAAGGCAGATAGAATGACAACGTCTAATTGATCAACCATGGCACCTTTATTAGCAGGATCCGCATACCAAGATGCATCGATCTCTTGTTGATTCTCGTTTTGATGCATCGACTGAGCAGCACCACGATCAAAATCTTGAACATCCATCAACTTACCAACAAGGCCTTCTTTTAATAAGTCTACCATTGCGCTGGTAATCCCACCTAAGGCAAAGGATGCCTTGATTTGTTGATCAATCATCGATTGACGTAGAAAACGGGAGACTGCTAAAGCTGCCCCACCAGTACCAGTTTGAAATGAGAAACCATCCTTAAAGTAGGGTGAATTTGTTAGGACTTGATTCACAGTCTTAGCTATCTTTAACTCTTTAGGATCACTGGTAAAACGGGTCGCGCCAGATCCGATTTTATCTGGATCACCAACCGCAGCAATCTCAACAACATAGTCAACCTGAGTTTGCTTGATTGATGCAGGCATATTGGGATAGGGGACGAGATGATCAGTGACTAAGACAACGGTTTGGGCATACTGTGCA
>wild_sample_2__coassemble_174_pt1 | contig 17255 bp, 22 predicted proteins | sample wild_sample_2__metabat2_low_PE_002 | metagenome-assembled genome bin wild_sample_2 | reverse complement strand
AAGAGGAACTAACGAGAATCACAATCGCATGATTCGTAGATTTTTGCCTAAAGGCACAATAAAAACGACCACGAAAGAGGTCGCTCAAATTGAAATTTGGATGAATAACTATCCAAGAAAAATGTTTAATTACAGCACGCCGATACAGGTTTATCTGGGTGGCTAACATTTATTTGGTATGTTTATACCTATTTTTTTTATATTTTTACTTGTCATTGTGGCAGGTGGCACTTCATCAAGTGCGGATAGTTTTTCGAGTTCTGCGGGTAGTCTAAACATCACATCAAAAGACCTAGCAAGTAAGGCTAATATCTCAGAAGAAAAGGCTCAAAATGTTATTGATATAGCTAACTATCTTATGAGTAAAGAACGCTTTAGCATTCAAGGTGCAAGTGGTGCTTTAGCAGTAGCTGAAAGGGAGTCAGGCTTTGACCCTAAAGCCGAAAATATCGGCGGTGGTGTGGCAGGTATCTTTCAATGGTCTGGTTGGTCTAATACGGTCAATGGCAATCGTTGGTCTAAGGCTGAAAGTAGAACACTGTCAATGGACGTTGAGTTAAAACTTATGTCTGCTGAACTAAACGGTGCATACAAGAGAACAAAAGACCTTGTGAGCGTCTCTACTGACCCTAAACAAGCGAGTTTAGACTGGTCACAATATTATGAGGGTGTCGCTTTAAGTGACGGTCAAACAAAGGCTGACAAGCTCCAAGATGATGCCCAAAAGTGGTATGACTTACTCAAAGATCATGTAGGCTTTAGTAGCGAAAATGGGCAGTCTGTCAATGGTGTGATGTCCGCAAGTATTCCGAATGGATGGGAAGTAGAGACACCATTTAGCGGTCAAGCCTATAATGGCTCTGGTTCATATCCACAAGGACAATGTACGTGGTACGTCTATAACAGGGCTTATCAGTTAGGCATTAAGTTTGATAGTTTCATGGGCAATGGTGGCGATTGGGCAAGTAAGGCTGGTTATTCTGTCTCTCATGAGCCTAAACTCCATACTGCTCTAAGTTTTGTACAAGGTCAAGCAGGTTCTGACCCAACATACGGTCATGTGGCATTTGTAGAACAAGTCAAAGATGATGGCTCTATTTTAATTTCAGAAATGAATGTGACAGGTCTACCACCATTGACTGTTTCTTATCGTACATTTTCAGCTGATGAAGCTAAGCAATTTTGGTATGTAGAGGGGAAATAATCAATGAATTTAACAGAATTTAGAATGCGAGCGATGAATGATGAAGTCCAGATGATAGAGGACTTCAATTTTTTTGAGCAAAAAGTCGCAAGTTTTAAAAAAGACTTGTATCTATCGCCTTATGCCAAAATCAATGAAATTTTAGCATGGTGTGAGTTGCTCATCAAGTATGAAAAACAAATTGATTTATTGTGTCTTGAAGCAAAACAAGCGATACAAGATAAGTTGAATAAACTCAATCCTGATACAATTGAAAGCCACGCAAGTGTGGACGACAAGACAATCAGTGTCTGGTCTGACTATGTTTTAGAATTACTAGAATTAGATAGGCGCTATCAAGATGTTGTCTATAGTTTCTGTGTCTCTATTGATAATTGTGTCAGATATTTAGTGTCTTATACTGATGAATTAGCCGAGTTTGGCTTTAGCTTACCGCAAATTATGGTTAAAGTTCGAGACCTTGGTACATTTCATTGGTTAAACAAACAATCTAAAGCTCAATTATTGGGCTGTATTTAAATATTAGCGTACCTTTAGTTTAATTGTAGAACACTCACAATGTGAGCGGTGCATGTTCGTTATATGCAAGGTATATAAAATATGAATGAAAGGATTATCAATTATGCAAGTTATTCTCCCAGATGAACAGGTACACGAAATTCAGCTTTTATTATCAAATTTGATTAAACAAGAAATTGAACAGATACTAAATAATAGTAATATCGAAAGTCCTTTTCTTAACAAAAAACAAGCATGTCAATACCTTGGAATTGCTAATAACACGCTTGATAATTGGATTGATAAAGGATTGCCAAAGATAAAAATCGGTAAGACAATTCGATTTAATAAATTCGAAGTCAATCGTTGGCTTGAAAGTCAGTAGCAATTTTACCATAGTTTGATTATAATTGAAGCATAGTATTTTTCTAGCTCAATTCAAAATAAGAGGAATACAATATGACAATAACAAAAACAAAAAACGGAACGTATCGTTTACGAATTTATATTCCAGAGGAAGCCAGATCATCACTTGGAACGGGTAAAAAAGTAATCGAAAAGCGTTTTAAATTAAGGAGTGAAGCCAAAAAATATGAACTAGATATGCTAAACAAAATTGATAAAATTTTGAGTGGAGAAAGACTTTCGGAATTTGAAACAAATGGCAATATTCTCTTTTCAGATTTTTTCTATCACGTTTGGTGGAAATCTTACAAAGCAGGGCAGACAACCAGTACAATTAAACCGCCTACAAAAGTTACAGTAGAAAATACTACTTTAGTATTCAAGAAACATATTTTACCTATGCTTGGCAATTACTCGATTAACTTTCTCAATCAAAATAAGCAAGTCATTTTAAATCTAATGACTGCTAAAGCTGATGAGTATGCCAACTTCAAAGTTATAAGAAGTTATGTTAATTCTATCTTTGATTGGGCGGAAGAATTGGAATACATTGAATCTAATAAGATTTCTAAAACTTTAAAACGCATTAAATCAACGAAGAAAATCAGGTTACGTGAAGCCAGACGTGATGAAGACTTGTATCTCTCTCAGAATGAACTCAGGGATTGGTTGAAAGCAATTGCTGATGATTTAGAAAATGGAGATTTAGAATTAAAAGATTATGTTCTATTCTTTACAACATTTTTTCTTTCTGATCGAAAATCGGAAACTTATGCTCTTGAATGGCAACACATTGATTTCAAAAAATCTGAAATTCATCTAATTCAAGCATTAGATAAATACGGTAATATCAAGTCAACAAAAAGTAATAAAAAGACTATTTTTTCAATTCCTAAAGAATTAATTATTATGCTTCAAGATTGGAAAGTTCAACAAAAGAATGAGCTTGCAAAATTTAATATCATTCAAACAAATAAACAATTTGTATTTACGTACATTGATACTAAAGGGAACGTAAACAAACCATTACATCCTGATTATCTCAATTATCGAATGAATGCTATTAGAAAGAGACATGCTAACCTCGCACCCGCTACACCTCACAAATTAAGACATACTGGAGCAACTCTAGCCAAACAAGCTGGTACTTCTTTAGAAGCAATCTCAGAAGCCTTGACACATAGTGGAATAGATATAACTCAAACTTATGTCAATACCTCAAATGTTGTTCCTATGGCTGTCGGAGAAATTGCTTATCGTCATCTTTAAAAATCAATGGTGTGAATATGGTGTGAATTTTGGTGTGAACTTTTCAAAAAACGAACAAAAAAACACCCAATGGTGTGAACCAAAAGGTGTCTTGAAACGTTGATATGAAAGAGATATTAACGTTTTGAAAATTGACTTGCTTTACGGGCTTTTTTGAGACCAGCTTTTTTACGTTCAACCATACGGGCATCACGTGTAAGCAAACCAGCACGTTTTAATGACGCACGGAAGTCAGGGTCTACATTTAGAAGCGCACGTGAGATACCATGACGGATCGCACCAGCTTGTCCTGCATAACCACCACCATTAACGTTTACAAGAACGTCGTAAGCACCAACTGTTTCAGTTGCGCCAAATGGTTGGTTGATGACCAAACGCAAGTCAGCGTGTGGGATATATTCTTCAACATCTTTGTTGTTTACTGTGATTTTACCAGTGCCGGGTACCAAACGTACACGAGCTACTGAATTTTTACGGCGTCCAGTGCCGAGGTATTGTACTTGTGCCAATGTCTAGTCCTCCTTAGATTAATCCTGTAATGTCAAGCACTTCTGGGTTTTGAGCTTGGTGTGTATGCTCAGCGCCAACAAATACTTTAAGTTTCATGCCTTGAGCACGACCAAGCGTGTTATGTGGCAACATACCTTTTACAGAAGTTTCGATAAGACGAACTGCATTTTTTTCACGCAATTCACCAGCAGTGATTGATTTCAAACCACCTGGGTACATTGAGTGTTTGTAGTAAATCTTGTCAGTTGCTTTTTTACCAGTTAATTTCACTTGTCCAGCATTAATAACGATAACGAAATCGCCAGTATCTGTATGAAGTGTGTATTGTGGTTTATTTTTGCCGCGTAGAATGCTCGCTACAACTGCTGACAAACGTCCCAAAGGAATATCTGTCGCATCAACAACGTGCCATTTACGTTCAACTTCGCCTGGTTTAGCGAAATAGGTAGTTTTGTTCATGATTTCTCCAATTTTTTTACTGTAGTTTACGGGGTGTCTGTGAATCGTTCCTTATCCTTAGACGGTATTTTCAAGTTTCCGGGACCTAAAAATGGGGTAAACAATACCGCTTTATATAATATCATGTTTTAACAGGTTTTGTCAAGTTTTTTTGTTATAATAGTTTTTATGACCATCGTTTTAAAGTTAGCCCAAAAAGAAATTGCCCATCTCATTGTGACCTATCAAGCCGATAGATATGTTACATCTAATCCATATATCCAATTTTTAGCTAAACCACAAGGTTGTGTTATCACAGTTTATACCTCAGGAAAAGTCATGTTCCAAGGTGAGCGCTCTGAGCATTACGCTACACCATTTGGTTATCATAGTAGGCCAACTGCTAAGATACCGCAAACTAATATCATCGGAACTGATGAAGTTGGTAATGGGTCTTACTTCGGCGGACTAGCTGTCGTCGCAACCTTTCTATCAGATCAAGATATCCCACTTATTAAAAAATTGGGTGTCGATGATTCTAAAAAATTAACGGATACTAAAATAAGACAAATTGCACCAATTTTAAAGGATAAGATACAACACAAGGCACTTTTGCTCACACCTAGCAAATATAATGAGGTCATCGAATCGGGTTATAATGCAGTTTCAGTCAAGGTTGCCCTACATAACCAAGCAATTTTTCTTCTGGAAAAACAAGTATCTGTTGTCCCTGATCATATCATCATAGATGCGTTTACAACTGAAAAAAATTATGCCAAGTACCTCAAAAATGAAGCAAATCAAACTGGCGGAAAGGTCACACTAATTCAAAAAGCTGAGGGACAGTTTTACACTGTTGCCGTCTCATCTGTTATCGCAAGAAGCCTATTTCTTGATGAACTAGATGACCTATCACAAGATCTTGGTATAACCCTACCCAGTGGTGCAGGTCACAAATCTAACCTAACAGCAGCTAATATCATTAAGCAGTTTGGAGAGTCAACACTTAGACAAGTGGCGAAACTTCACTTTGCTAATACCGAGAAAGCGAGAAAATTAAACAAATGAAAGTACTTAAAGAATGGGGGCCCTTTGTCCTTATTATCCTCATCGCTCTCTTATTGCGTATTTATGTATGGAAACCCGTGATTGTCGAAGGACATTCTATGGATCCAACTTTGGCTGACAAGGAACGGCTTATTATCGTCAAAACGATGACTATTAAGCGCCAAACAATCGTTGTTGCTAAGGAATATGACCGCAATAGTGGTAAAGAAAAAAATATTGTCAAGCGTGTTATTGGTCTGCCAGGCGATACAATTAAATTTGACGCAGATGTGTTAACGATCAATGGCAAAGTAGTTGAAGAGCCTTATCTGAAAGATTATAAGGCTAAGTTTTCGAAAGATAAGCTACAAGAGACATTCAGTTACAATGGCTTTTTCCAAGAACTCGCGCAAAACGCCGCAGCGTTTACAATTTCAGCAACTGGGGAGACTAACTTCACAGTTACTGTACCTAAAGGACAGTATTTCTTAATGGGGGATGATCGATTAGTTTCTCAAGATTCTAGACAAGTTGGCGCATTTTCGAAGAAAGACCTCGTCGGTGAAGTGAAACTAAGGCTTTGGCCACTAAATAAAATAGGGACTGTTGATTAAATTAAAAAAAGCTTGTCATCAGATTGATGGCAAACTTATCGTTATATACGTATGACGAAAATAGGTCTTTTGACCAAGTCTAATAATCATTTATCTCTGATCGGTCATGGACATTAGATTGCTTACCAGTTCGTGCATCAAGTACTGCTTGGATATCGGCTGGTGTGACGCCAGTTTCAGCTAGCATGACAGCGATATGATAAAAGACATCTGCTGCCTCGTTGGCGATCTCAACCTTGTCTGCATTTTTAGCAGCAATGATGACTTCTGTCGCTTCCTCACCAACTTTTTTTAGAATTTTGTCTAAGCCTTTATCAAATAAATAAGTCGTATAAGAGCCTGTCTTAGGCTCTTTTTTTCTGGCAATTGCTTGCTTGTATAGCTCTGTAATCATTTAGTACTCCTCCCTCATCGTGACGACATCCGTAAAAAAACAACTTCTAGCACCTGTGTGACAAGCCGGACCAACTTGATCAACAGCAATCAGAAGCGTGTCAAAATCACAGTCCACCTTAATACTTTTAACATATTGGTAATGGCCTGACGTATCACCCTTGTGCCATAGTTCTTGACGAGATCTCGACCAGTACCACATTTCTTTTGTCTCTAATGTCAGCTGATAACTTTGCGCATTCATGTAGGCTAACATCAAGACTTGCCCATTTGCAATATCTGTCACGATAACAGGCACCAATCCATCAGGACTTTTTTCAAAATCAAGTTTAATGTCAGTCTGACTAAAATTTGATTGCCTCGTCATAAACGTACCTCAATTTGATTTGCTTTCATTTTTAATTTGACGTCCTTGATGTCTATCTCACCGTAATGAAAAACACTGGCAGCTAAAGCCCCTGTTACTGATGTTTGTTGGAATACGTCAACCATATCATGGGCTGTCCCTGCACCACCAGAAGCGATCACAGGAACATTTACAGCATTGGCAACGACGTTACTTAGCGCAATGTCAAATCCTGATTTTGTCCCATCTTTATCCATACTCGTTAAAAGAATTTCACCAGCACCTAAGGCAACTGCTTGCTTAGCCCACTCGACTGCATCAAGACCCGTATCCTTACGCCCACCATTGACATAGACATGAAAACTGCCATCTGTTTGTTTTTTAGCATCTATGGCAACAACAATACACTGGTTGCCAAATTTTTCTGCACCCTGTCGAATTAAGTCAGGGTTTGCGACGGCACTGGAATTGATGCCGACTTTATCTGCACCAGCCCTAAGCATCTTACTCATATCAGCGACAGAGCGAATACCACCACCGACTGTAAATGGGATGAATACTTGATTTGCCACATGACGCACCACCTCTACCATCGTATCACGTGCCTCATGAGTCGCCGTAATATCAAGAAAAACAAGCTCGTCGCATCCTTGTTCATAGTAGAGTTTAGCTGTTTCTGCAGGATCACCAACATCGGTTAAGTTGACAAAGTTGACACCCTTGACAACACGACCATCTTTGACATCCAGGCAAGGAATAATTCTTTTTGCTAGCATATTAGTACTCCCTTAACTCATCTAAACTAATATTTCCATTGTAGTAAGCCTTACCAACAATGGTACCCGTAACCCCAATGTCAGCAAGATCTGTCAAATCACTGACTTCAGCAATACCACCAGAAGCGATGACAGAAGCAGACGTCAGGGCCTCCTTTAGCTGCTCATAATGACTAAGATTTGGACCAGTTAAGGTCCCATCACGGTCAACGTCAGTGTAAACAAATAGGCGGACGCCCATTTTCTCCATCTCCAATGCCAAAGTGATGAAGTCAACATCAGATGTTTCTAGCCATCCCTTAGTCGCAACCATTCCTTTTTTAGCATCGATCCCAATCACAATCCTATCCGCACCAAATTGTGTTAATGCCTCTCTAACAAAGTCAGGATCTGTGACTGCCATCGACCCAATGATGACGCGATCGACACCATTTGCTAGATAATCACCAATTTGTGCTAGTGTGCGAATACCACCACCAACTTCAATCTTTAGACCAGTCTGTTTTACGATATCTTCAATGATCGGTGCGCTGGTTGCTCTACCATCTAGTGCGCCATCTAAATCAACAACGTGTAAATAGGTCATACCTGCTTTGGCAAAAATTTTTGCTTGTGCCAAGGGGCTATCATTCACAACTGTTTCTTGTTCAAAATCGCCTTTATATAAACGAACTGCACGACCATTTTTGATATCAATTGCTGGTAGTATTTGCATAGACAATCTCCTTAAAGTTTTCTAGGATACCAAGGCCGACATCTCCAGATTTTTCTGGATGAAACTGACAGCCATAAACATGACCATGAGAAATCATAGCCGGAAGGGCTAGGCCATAGTCTGCTGTTGCATCTAGAAAAGGGTTGGCAACATCTGTAAAGTAAGAATGTACAAAATAAACATAGTTACCCTGTAAACCTTTTGTCAACATAGTGTCACGATGAACACTTAAATTATTCCAACCCATATGTGGTACTTTTAAGCCTTTACGTGTTGGAATAGCGCGACAGGTTCCTGGAATTAACCCCAGTCCTTCTGTAAAACGATGTTCTTCTGATGCGTCAAGTAGCAGCTGCATCCCTAAACAAATACCTAAAAGTGGTATACCACTTGCGACAGCTGTCTTCAGACTTGTGATCAAGTCACGTTTTTCAAGCTCAGCCATTGCCGTGGGAAAGGCGCCAACACCTGGTAAAATGATGCCATCAGCAGCCTTGATCACATTTTGATCAGCTGTTAAAACTGCTGTTACCCCAAGCTTATCTAGTGCACGCAACACATTTGCTGTATTGCCCGCGTCGTAATCAATCACTGCAATTGTCATATTACAAGACTCCTTTAGTCGAATTCACACCATGAATTTCAGGATTAATGGTAACAGCTTCACGTAGCGCACGGCCAGTTGCCTTAAACAAGCTTTCTGACTTATGATGATTATTTTTGCCATGTAAAATCTTCAAGTGTAGATTCATCTGTACATTAAAAGCTAAGGCTTGAAAAAATTCTTCCACAAGTTCTGTATCAAAGTTACCTAACTTAGGGTTTGTAAACTCAGCATCGAAGACAAGATAAGACCGACCTGATAAATCAAGACTTGCCATCCCCAGGGTCTCATCCATGGGGACAAAACTTGTCCCATAACGATTGATGCCTGATTTGTCACCCAAAGCCTCACGTAATACTTGTCCAAGTGCAATACCAACATCTTCTACGGTATGATGGCTGTCAACGTGTAAATCACCGTTTGCTTTAACGACAAGACTGAACCTGCCATGTCTTGCCAGCAATGTCAACATGTGATCAAAAAAACCAACACCTGTGTCAATCTCAACAGGGTCTTGGGCATCTAAATTTACCGCAAGGGTAATTTGTGTTTCTGCAGTATTTCTGATGATCTCTGCTTGTCTCATAGCTCACCTCTGACTTCCTTGATAATATCAAGTGCAAGTGCCAAGTTTGGCACATTAATTTGGTAGGGTGCTTGTTCACGAACGATGTCTTTTGCATTAAAGGCAATACCAATCCCACTGGCTAGGATCATCGGTAAATCATTCGCACCATCGCCCATAGCAACTGTCTGTGATAAGTCTAGACCAAGTTCTTGCGCCCAATTTTTTAAGCTATCCAGTTTAACTGATTTCGTTACGATATCCCCAGTGACCTTACCAGTTAACTTACCTGCTATGACTTCCAGATGATTGGCACGAACATAGTCAATACCAAGTTCTCTAGCAAGGCCATCTACTGTTTCGTGAAAGCCACCTGACACGACACCAACTCGCCATCCCTTAGCATGTAAGCTCTCAACTAAATCACGCGCACCATCTGTAAAATGGATTTGTTTGCGTATCGTGTCAAAAACAGATACCGGTAATCCTGCTAATAAGCCAACACGCGCATTGAGAGACTCAGCAAAATCAAGCTCTCCATTCATGGCACGATGTGTAATATCAGCTATCTCAGGACCGCTACCCGCAAGCTCTCCAAGTAAATCAATGCCTTCTTCTTGAATTAATGTGCTATCCACATCCATAATCAATAGACCCTTAATTTTGGTCATCCTATCTCCTTAATCCTCTTTTATACGATACTTTAACATCCTATTGGCTATCATTTTTCCTATGTTAATATAATGCATCTAAACAGCTACACTTATGCTTGCTCATCACGAATTTCTATCGCTCTCGCATGCCCTTCAAGCCCTTCAGAATAGGCTAGAGTCGTAATATCTTTACTCGCTTTAGCAACCGCATCTTGACTATAATAGGTAAATTGACTACGCTTGACAAAGTCGTAAACGCCTAAAGCACTATAAAAGCGAGATGTCCCTGATGTCGGTAAGACATGATTCGTCCCAGCATAATAGTCACCGATCGGTTCCGACGTAAAATGCCCTAAGAAGATGCTACCAGCATGCTTAACCTTTGGCAAATATTCGATGGCATTATCCATGGCAATTTCTAAATGCTCTGGTGCTATATCATTCATCAAGGCAAACATATCATCGATAGTATCGGTAACGATTGTCCGACCATTTTTAACTATTGACTCATGTGCAATGGCCTTACGCGGCAACCTTTCCAGTTGCTCTGATAAGGCTAAATCAACAGCATCAGCTAAGGCAACTGAATTCGTCACGAGTATGGCACGTGCCAACTTATCGTGCTCAGCTTGTGAGAGTAGATCTGCAGCAACATAACTCGCTTTTGCGGATGCATCTGCAATCACGCCGATTTCAGAAGGACCCGCAATCATATCAATCCCAACTTGTCCGAAAACTTGTTTTTTAGCTGTTGCAACAAAAACATTGCCAGGTCCTGTAATCTTATCTACTTTCGGTATCGTCTGCGTCCCATAAGCCAAAGCTGCGATGGCTTGAGCACCACCAACTTGGTAGATTTTCGTTACACCTGATAAGGCTGCAGCAACCAAAATAGCCGGATTAAAGTTTGCTTGTGGTGGTGTCACCATATAGATTTCAGGGACACCAGCTATCTTAGCAGGTAAGACATTCATCAAGACACTAGAGGGGTAAGCCGCTGTGCCACCCGGTACATAGACACCAACTTTTTCGATTGGTAAAATGAGCTGTCCTCTGACCACACCATCTGTTTCGGTATCGACAAAGCCTTTTTCGACCTGATGTTTATGGTAAGATTCGATATTCGCTTTGGCATGTTCCAAAGCTGTTAAAACAGCCGGATCAATCTCATCAAATGCACGCGCGATTGTTTCACGTGAAACTTCAAGTAGCTCCGGTATCATCCCATCAAACTTTTGTGCGTACTCACCAAGCGCACTGTCTCCATTTGCTCGCACATTTGAGATAATAGCTGAAACAATATCATCTACATCATTTTGTGCTTGTGAATAGGCAGCATAGTCAGCTGCCAAGACTTCTGAAATTTCCTTAACTGTTCCTGTCAATCGTTTCATTTTAACCATTAAATGCTACCTCTTCATTTCCAACAACAGCCTCTAACCTAGCAATGAGTGCCATAATCTCTGGATTTTTCTTAATACTGGCATTATTGGCGATTAACCTAGAAGAGACACGTACAATATCCTCAAAGATAATCAAACCATTGGCTGCAAGTGTATGCCCCGTCTCAACAATATCGACAATCGCATCTGTCAACCCAATAACAGGTGCAATTTCAACAGATCCTTGAATGGATACAATCTCCACATCTTCATGTTTAGCATTAAAAAAATCAGTGGCAATTTTAGGATACTTTGTCGCAATTTTTTTACGCTTATGGTCTAGTGGATCATAACTTGGAATACTGGCTACTGCAAATTTACACAAGCCAATATTTAAATCTAACATCTCCAAGTAATTACCCGGATGCTCATATAAGACATCTGAGCCTACCACGCCCAAATCAGCGATGCCGTGTTCCACATAGGTAGCCACGTCAGGCGCTTTAACCAGTAAAAAACGTAAATCCTGTGCCTGATCTATAAAAATCAGATTGCGTCCTTTATCTGCCATGAACCCCATATCAAACCCAGCCTGAGCCAAAATCTTAACCGTATCTTTTTCAATGCGACCCTTGGTTAATGCAATCGTAATCATAGACTTCCTCCATCAAAGACAAGCGTTTCACGTATCTCCTCATAAATCGCATCCACATCTAATGCCCAGCCTACTGCACTGACAGCCCCTGCTTCAAACCGCTCGAATAATTTATCATATCGGCCGCCACTGAGAAAAGCATAAGGTACCTTATCACTAAAGACACGGAACATCAGACCTGTATAGTAACTGCGCTTAGCTAACATCCCAAAATCAACTGTCACCTGCTCAAAGTTATGGCTCAAGTTTTCAATCTCAGCAAATGCAGCGAGTATATCCGAGTTAGTGACTAATTTTTTAGCATCTGCTAATACGGTTTCAGCTTGACCAAACAAGTGTGGCAAATTCACTAAAAATGCATCAAACTCACTTGGATATTGCCGAACAAATTCCGTCAGGCCAGTAATTGATTTATTGCTAATTTTTTTTGACAGTAAGGCAACTTGCGCCTCATTAAATTGGTCAAAAATGGGTTGTAAAATACCAGCATGACTGAGTTCAAGTCGATAGGTGTCAACACCAGCAAGTTTTAAACTCGCTTGTGCCAAATCTAGTGCTTCAGTAATTGCCCGATCAGGATCAAAGCCGATGAATTCAATCCCTGCTTGGGTACGCTCATTTTGCAAGCCTTTGAGTTCATCGTGATTTCGAAACACTTTACCACTATAGGAAAACTTAACTGGTAAGCTCACTTTAGTCGTTGCAACAACTCGTGCGATTGACTGTGTGACATCTGGTCTGACAACTAACAAATCTCCATGCTTATCAAATAAATGATAGTTATGATTGTCAAATTCATCCTCAAATACGCCTGCATACTCGACCATAGGGGTATCAATCCGATTAATCCGACTAGCCATCAAGAAATTAGCGACCTTAGTCTCTATTTGGTAAATACTATGTGCGCGTTTAAATAACTTATCATGCATGCCTGGCGCTAATTGTTTATTTTTCATGCAACTAGATCTCCTATTATTTGGATGACTCGAATCATCTCATTTTTTGTCCCGATCGATATTCGCAGATAGCTAGACAACCGTGCTTTATCTCCAAAATACCTGACGTAGATTTTTTTAGTTTGTAAGAAGTCAAATAAGATACTTGCCGAGATACCCGCAGGTTTAACTAGGACAAAGTTAGCTTTAGAAGGTAACACATCAAAGCCTATCGCCTTCAATTCAGCAGAGAACCAGTCTCTTATCTCTACAATCTCTGCATTAACTTGTGTGTAATAGGCAGCATCAGAAACTGCAGCAGTTGCTAATTTTTCAGCTATTGCATCTACAGAATAAGGATTATAGGCATGTTTGACTGCCTGTATTACTTTCAATAACTTTGGTGAGCCAATCCCGTAACCAACACGTAAGCCTGCTAAAGCAGCATCTTTTGAAAAGGTACGCGTGATAAAGACATTATCATACTTAGCAACTAAAGGTAGGGCAGTCATGCCACCAAAAGCAATATATGCCTCATCAATAATCACCACAACGTCTTGATTAGCGACCACAATCGCTTCAATTTCGGCTAAGGTCTTATAAATCCCAGTTGGTGCATTTGGATTGGCAATCACAATACCGCCAGTTTTTCGATCCATATAATCTGAACTGTTGATTTCAAACTGATCAGTTAAAGGCACTTCCTCAAAAGGAATTCTAAATAGGTCAGCCCATACCTTGTAAAATCCGTAGGTGATATCAGGAAATAATAGCGGATCATCTGAATTAAAAAAACTCAAGAAAGCCAAGGCTAATATATCATCCGATCCATTACCAACAATCAGCTGATCCTGATGCACCCCTAATTGTTTGGCTAATGCACATCGCAAGCTATCATTTTCTATTGAAGAATACTTTCTAAGCCCATTCCCATCAAACTCACGAAGGGCTGCTAGTACAGCTGGACTTGGTGAAAAAGCATGTTCATTTGTATTGATTTTAATCATCCCTTTTTCTTGCGGTTGCGCACCTGCTACATAAGGGGTAATTTGTCGTAAACCTTTCATCACACAATCTCCTATCTCTACTATATCTGCTATATTTAACACAAAAAACGTCCATGTGAAAGTACTTCACAAGGACGTTTTGACGTGGTGCCACCTTTATTCAAAACAGTGTCACCACTGTTTTCTCAGCAAGTTATTCGTGAGACATATCGCATAGTCAAAACCGTCACCACTTAAACTCTGTCATTAACGCTGACCACGTTTTCGCCTACTCAAGGAACCCCTGTTCAGCAAAACTCTCAAGAATGTGTAATCTCTGATTTGACACGTTTTCTCATCACCAAACGCTTTCTTAAGTCCACTCAGAAATCTATTTCTCTCTTAGATTTTCATATTTATACTCATTTTACAAGAAAATTCAGAAAATAGCAAGTATTATATACAATTAAGTTTTATAAAACGTCATCAATTATAACATCAAGCTATCTATTCAACGTTTTTCTATTAATAAAGCAAAGGGTGGCTGATGTGCCTGGTTAATCCCACCATACCGCATGACGTGATAGGCATTTTGAGGTAATGCCATAACATATGCTAACACCTCATCACGTTCCTCGACTCCGCCATCATGACCATAATAGACCATCATTCCAATGCGGCCACCTCGAACGAGTAAAGCTAATAATTTAGTTAGCGCTGCTAGTGTTGTTTGCCCATGTGTGATGATAGACTTATCAGACTGAGGTAAATAACCTAGATTAAAAATAGCCGCATCGACTGGTTGCTTAATATATAAATCTAGATTTTCATGACCATCTAGAATCAACTCAGCGGTTAATTCATTATCAGACAAGCGCTGTCTCGTTGTTACTAAGGCAACCTCTTGTACATCAAAGGCAAACACATGATTACTCAACTTGGCCAAGAAAACTGTATCATAGCCTTGCCCCATCGTTGCATCTACAACAACAGCATCATGACTAATATCTGAAAGAAACTCATGTACCATTTGCAGAGGTGTTAGCATACTTTAGCTCCCTGAAATGTATCACGACGGACCAACTCCGCATCAATGGCATTTAAAACTTCCCACTTCTTCAAACTCCACATCGGACCAATTAGCATCTCTCGAGGCGCATCACCAGTTAATCTATGGATTGAAATCTCTTTTGGAATAATTTCAAGTTGATCACAAATCACATTGACATAATCATCAAATGCCATTAACTGGAGATCTCCCTGATGGAAATCACGCTGCATTCTCGTACCTGTCATCAAATGGAGTAGATGAAGCTTAATACCCTGAATATCAGAATCAGTCACCACACGACGGACATTTTCAAGCATCATCTCAGGTGTTTCCCCTGGCAAACCATTAATCAAATGGACACAAACTAATATACCACGAGCACGCAGGTTAGCGACAGCATCTAAATAGGTTTGATAGTCATGCGCTCTATTGATCAAATCACTGGTCTTCTCATACGTCGTTTGTAAACCTAGTTCAACCCATACTGTAATACGCGTATTTAATTCAGCAAGATAGTCGAGTGTTTCAGTAGGCAAACAATCAGGACGTGTCCCAATATTGATACCAACGACATCTGGTCGACCAACTGCCTGCTCAAAGCGCTCTCTAATAACATCTACAGAATCATGTGTATTTGTGAAATTTTGAAAATATGCGATATATTTCTTAACACCAGGCCATTTACGATGTAAGAACTCAATTTCTTTTTCAACCTGTACTGGAATTGGTGCATCTGGTGCTACTATGGCATCACCAGAACCAGAAACTGTACAAAATGTACAACCGCCATGCGCTACCGTACCATCACGATTTGGGCAGTCAAATCCAGCATCAATCGGCACCTTAAACACTTTTTCACCATAACTATCACGAAGATAGTCATTCCATGTTGTATATCTCTTCATCATTATTTTTGAACTCCCTTAAAACGCCATTTAAATCTTAATTCATCATAAACAGGAAACCAAAATAGTAACCAGCTACCACTTATCAGCCAGCCACCTAGTATATCCGTCGGATAATGAACCCCTAGGTAAATTCGTGACATGCCAATAAGTCCAACAATAATAACCGCTAAGACTAGTGGTATATTTTTAACATATTGATGTTTAATCCTCTGTCTACAGATAACCATCAAAGTTACATAGAGCATAATACTGACAGCAGCATGGCCAGATGGAAAACTCAGGCCCTTTTCTACCACTAAATGCGGTAAACTGGGCCTTTGTCTAGCATAAACATACTTCAAAATTGTCACCAAAATTGGGGCCATCGCTACATTTACAGTTAAAAAGATAGCTTCTGTATACCATTTCTTAAACAAAAACAACAACAGTAGCAATCCTAAAATAATGACCACATATCGCGCACTTCCAAAATGCGTCACTTGTTTAAAAAAAGAAGTTGAAGTAGCTGAAAGATTTCGTCTAATCACTTGTTGGATACTACTGTCTACACTGGTCAAACTGTTCGGAAAAAACTTGACTAAATAGCCAAGCATGACAAACATCACTAAGCCAAAGCTGGCATTTAATTGGTAGGTTTTTTTATGTTTCATCTCTCCATTATAACAAAAAAAGCCATCTATTCAAACATAGATGGCTTTACTTTTTTCTAACTCCGCTTGCAAGACTCGAACTTGCGACATCATGATTAACAGTCATGCGCTACTACCAACTGAGCTAAAGCGGAATAAGCTTGGCACCGACCTTATCTCACAGGGGGCAACCCCCAACTACTTCCGGCGTAATGAGACTTAACTACTGTGTTCGACATGGGAACAGGTGTATCTCTCATGCAATAAGCACCAAACTTATCTCGAATATCTAAACTTGCGTTTGAACATTCAAAACTGAATAACTTTTTTCTAAAATAACTCACTAAACCAAAACGTTTAAAACTTAAACTCTACTAGGTAAAGTCCTCGAGCTATTAGTACTAGTCCGCTCCAAGCATCGCTGCCCTTCCACTTCTAGCCTATCTACCTGATCATCTCTCAGGGCTCTTAATTCATAAAGAATGGGAAATCTCATCTTGAGGTAGGTTTCACACTTAGATGCTTTCAGCGTTTATCCTTTCCCTACATAGCTACCCAGCGATGCCTTTGGCAAGACAACTGGTACACCAGCGGTAAGTCCACCCCGGTCCTCTCGTACTAAGGGCAGATCCTCTCAAATTTCCTACGCCCGCGACGGATAGGGACCGAACT
>wild_sample_2__coassemble_248_pt1 | contig 20889 bp, 19 predicted proteins | sample wild_sample_2__metabat2_low_PE_002 | metagenome-assembled genome bin wild_sample_2 | reverse complement strand
ACATTCAAACAATTTTAAAAGAATTATCTATAAGTGGTGTAGATGTACAGCATTATGATGTTGGTAGTGCCTCTCCAGACTTAGCAGATGTATTCTTTGTAGGAGGTGACTTAGCTGATAGTACGATGCATTTAGGACGTGTGATTGTTTTGAATAGTATCATTGATATGGACGAGTTGAGAGAAAAAGTAACGGCAGTCGTTAAAGAGGCTGGATTGATTTAGGAGAATTGAAAAATGAAGAGTATATTAAATGTATTAATTGATATTGCGAGTACACCAGCAATTTTGGTAGCACTAATTGCAGTTATCGGCTTGCTACTTCAAAAAAAAGGAATTGCAGATATTGTACGAGGTGGCATTAAAACTTTTGTTGGTTTTTTAGTTGTAACAGCGGGCGCAAATTTTGTTGTTTCATCATTGGAACCGTTTGGTGTTATGTTTCAAAAAGCTTTTCATGTGACTGGTGTCGTACCAAATAATGAAGCGATTGTAGCAGTAGCGTTAGAAAAGTTTGGTACCTATACTGCCTTGATCATGCTAGCAGGGATGATGTTTAATATCTTGTTTGCGCGCATCACACGTTACAAATATATTTACCTGACAGGACATGCGACACTCTATATGGCTTGTATGATTGCTGTTATATTGAGTGTTACTGGCCTAGATGGTATACTACTCGTCTTATTTGGTGGGATATCTTTAGGGCTAGCAAATACAATCTTCCCAGCTATCTTGCAACCCTTCACGGTTCAAATTACTAAAAATGATTCGGTTGCCTTAGCTCATACAGGTAATTTTGGCTATGCCTTATCTGCAATCATTGGTAAATTATTTGGCAATAAAGAAAACTCTACAGAAGATATTAATTTCCCGAAAGGACTTTCATTCCTTCGTGATTCAACAGTATCAATTACCATAACGATGGGTGTCGTTTATCTGATTGTAGCATTGTTTGCTGGTAACGGATATGTGACAAAAGAGCTATCTTCTGGCACTAACTTTATCGTATATGCTTTAAAACAAGCAGGTAGTTTTGCAGCGGGGGTTTTCATTATTTTAGCAGGTGTGCACCTCATATTGGCAGAAATCGTACCCGCATTTAAAGGAATCTCTGAAAAATTAGTGCCAAATGCTAAACCAGCCTTAGACTGTCCGATTGTCTTTCCTTATGCTCCTAATGCAGTATTAATTGGGTTCTTCTCTTCTTTTCTAGGCGGTATTTTATCACTCGTGATCATGGCTGTTAGTGGCTTACCAATTATTATTCCAGGTGTTGTGCCTCATTTCTTCTGTGGTGCTACATCAGGTGTCTATGGCAATGCAACTGGTGGTGTGAGAGGTGCAGTCCTGGGGTCATTTATACAAGGTATTCTAATCAGCTTCATGCCAATTTTTCTCATGCCAGTAATGGGAGATTTAGGATTTTCTGGGTCAACTTTTTCTGATACTGACTATGGCGTTGTTGGGTTATTTTTAGGTAACTTAGCAAACGGTGGCGGTAAACTGTTTGTCATGATCGGTATTGTTGTCATCTTGGGCATTGTCTTAGCTACTAGCAAAATAACAAGCCTTCGTTTAAATAAAGAAATGACTAAATAGCGGATTATGACTATAAGATGTGAAAGCTACGTAATAAATTGAATTAAAGTAGAGGTAAAAATGATAATAAAGGAAAGTAAGACAGTCGATTCGTATGAAGCTGTATTGAAATTAAGAGATGTTATCCGACTGGATACATTAAAAATGTTGCAACACATGGGCTATGGTCATATTGGTGGGTCAATGTCAATTGTTGAACTATTGGCTGTATTATATGGCAAACAGATGAGAATAGATAACAAAAATCCAGACTGGGGTGAGCGAGATAGACTTGTTTTATCTAAAGGTCATGCAGGACCGGCCTTATATGCCACCTTAGCTAATAAAGGATTTTTCCCACATGATTGGCTATTCACCCTAAATGAAGGCGGAACGAATCTACCAAGTCATCCAGATAGACTAAAAATACCAGGTGTTGATGCCACAACAGGATCTCTAGGGCAAGGAACATCGATTGCTGCAGGCATTGCAACAGGACTGAGGTTATCTGGTAGTGATGCTTATACCTATCTTATAGTTGGTGATGGGGAATTAAATGAAGGACAGTGTTGGGAAGCATTTCAATTCATTGCGCATCAGAAATTAACACATTGTATCGTATTTATAGATGATAACAAAAAACAGTTGGATGGCTATACGGCTGATATTATTAACCAATTTGATATCCAGAAAAAATTGGAAAGCTTTGGTTTTATGACCTTAAAAGTTAAAGGAAATGATTTAAAGGCCATAGATGATGCGATTAATTTTCTAAAAGATCAAGAAGATACAGCAGTTGCTATTGTTTTAGATACTATTAAATCACAAGGTGTTCCATTTTTTGAAAACCTACATGATAATCACTCTGTCAAGTTTAATACTGAGCGCTATCAAATCGAACTACAGAAAGCCATTGATGAGCTAGCAGCACGGGTAACGATTGGAGGAGAAAATCATGACTTATAAGTTAAATCCAGATAGGCAAACACTGGGTAACGAGTTACGCTCTGTTTTTGTAGACACATTGGATGAGTTGATGTCTCAAAATCCTAGAGTTATCGCCCTAGAAGCAGACTTAGGTAGTGCAAGTGGCTTTTCAAATTTAGTTAGGCAGCATGATAAACAACTGCTTAACGTCGGAATCTCAGAGGCTAACATGATGGGCGTTGCAAGTGGTCTTAGTCTTGTTGGCTATCAACCATTTTGTCATACCTTTGCACCTTTTGCGACAAGACGAGCATTTGATCAATTATTTATATCTGGCGGTTATGCACAAACAACACTTAATATATTTGGGTCTGATCCTGGCTTTACTGTAGGGCCTAATGGCGGGACACATACTTCATGGGAAGATGTTGCACTGATGAGGATGATTCCAAATAGTATCGTATGCGATCCAGCAGATGGCGTACAGCTTGCCTGGTTGATTAAAGCATTAGCAAAGGAAAAGGGCATTCATTATATTCGTGCTAATCGTAAAGCGGTTAGACAAGTCTATGAAGTAGGCGCTACATTTGAAATTGGAAAAGGCAACATACTTAAACAAGGTCATCATCTTGCTATAATAGCAGCAGGACAATTAGTCAGTGAAGCACTAGATACTGCTGAAAAACTTAGTGAAATGGGAATTGATGCGACAGTGATAGATATGTTTAGTATTAAACCGTTGGACTATAGCTTAATTACTTCTCTTTCAAAAGCACATACACATGTAGTAAGTATAGAGAATCATTCAGTAAATAATGGCTTAGGCAGTGCGATAGCAGATGTGATTGCAGAGAATGGCCTCAACATCAAATTATTAAAAATAGGTGTTAATGAGCGCTTTGGTCAAGTAGGTAGCCCTGATTATTTACAAAATGAATTTGGCTTGTCAGCAGATAAAATATTAGCAAAGCTTTTAAATTTCTTAGCATAATCTAGAACACAACATATCAAGAAACAGCAAATACCGAACAATAAACGTATATTTCCACAAGATATACGTTTTTCTATATATAAAATGATAAAAAACGCTTAAAATTGAACTATCAACTGTTTTTATAAAAAGGAGAATAAGGTGACTAGACGAGCGTTAATTAGTGTGAGCGATAAAGCAGGTATTGTAGCATTTGCTACGACATTACAAGAATTAGGGTGGGAGATTATTTCTACTGGTGGCACTAAGACAGCCTTAGACGCTGCTGGTGTTGCGACCATTGCAATAGATGATGTGACTGATTTTCCTGAAATGATGGATGGCCGCGTTAAGACCTTGCATCCTAAGATTCATGGTGGTCTCTTAGCTCGACGTGATCTTGACAGCCATGTTTCTGCTATGAAAGCGCACGATATCCTACCGATTGATTTAGTTGTCGTCAACCTTTACCCATTTAAGGAAACGATCGTAAAGCCTGATGTGACCTATGCTGATGCTGTAGAAAATATCGATATTGGTGGACCATCTATGCTACGTTCTGCTGCCAAAAATCATGCAAGTGTAACAGTCGTCGTAGATCCTGCCGACTATGCTTTAGTACTAGATGCGTTCTCTGAACATGGTGATACTAGCTATGAAACACGTCAAAAACTGGCTGCCAAAGTATTTCGTCATACGGCTGCATACGATGCCTTGATTGCTGAATACTTTACCGCACAAGTGGGTGTCGATAAACCAGAAAAACTAACAGTGACTTATGACCTTAAGCAAGCCATGCGTTATGGGGAGAATCCACAACAAGATGCTGATTTTTATGAAACAGCATTACCAGTTCCTTATTCAATTGCAGCAGCAAAACAATTGAATGGTAAGGAGCTATCCTTTAATAATATTCGAGATGCTGATGCAGCGATTCGCATTATTCGTGATTTTACTGCACCGACTATTGTTGCCTTAAAACATATGAATCCTTGTGGTATCGGTAGTGCTGATACCATTGAAAAAGCTTGGGATTATGCCTATGCATCTGATCCTGTTTCAATATTTGGTGGGATTGTTGTCTCAAACCGCGAGGTAGACGTCGAAACTGCTAAAAAAATGCATGATATCTTCCTTGAAATTATCATAGCACCAAGTTATTCTGAGGAAGCTTTAGCGGTGTTAACGACTAAAAAGAAAAACCTAAGAATTTTAGCACTCGATTTCGCGAAACAAGCCGCATCAGAAGAGCCAAAAGAGTTGACAGGAGTTCTTGGTGGCTTACTGGTACAAAATCAAGATACGACTGTTGAGTTACGTGATACATGGGATATCGTAACTGAACGCCAACCAAGTGAAAAAGAAGTCGCTGCCCTAGAATTTGCTTGGCGTTCAGTTAAATATGTCAAGTCAAATGGGATCATTATCACAAATGCTCACCAAACGTTAGGTGTAGGTCCTGGACAAACTAATCGCGTTGCATCTGTTAAAATTGCGATTGAGCAAGCATCAGATCGACTCGAAGGCGCAGTACTAGCATCAGATGCATTCTTCCCATTTTCAGATAATGTAGAGGAAATAGCAAAAGCTGGTATCAAAGCGATTATCCAACCTGGTGGCTCAGTTCGTGACCAGGATGCAATTGATGAGGCAAATAAGCATGGTATCGCCATGGTCTTCACTGGTGCACGTCACTTCAGACATTAATATCTGGACTTAATGGGTCAATCTATGCCCTAAAAGTAATAGCATATGAAAGAAAGTAAATAAAAACATAACCGAAGTAGTCACTTAAACAGCTACTTGGGTTATTTTTTGATAAAAAAATGACCTTGATACTAACCAGATATGACGCTCTAGCAATAAATTAAAAACAACAGTTAATCCAGAGCACAATGCATGGATTAACTGTTGTTTTGTCAATATATCAGTTATGATATGGGACAGTGCTATTTTTTGATGTGAATATCTTTTTTGTTTGCCCATTGATTAGAAAAGAAATAATCATTTAATTTATAAGTCGGTTGTACTTGTTTAGTTGTTAGGAAGTGATTGACACGTTTATCAAACGCTAACCAACCATTCCATCCTAAATGGATTGTATCTTCCATAAAAAATTCTTGATTGCCTTGTTTTGAAAAATCGGCAATATGTTTAAAGCCCTGAGAATAGAGTTGATACTTAATTTTAGTCACAGTTTTCTGATACATATCCTCACTTAATCCCGTATAACTTTGCCATTTAGCATTAACAGGAGGAATCACAAACATCACATCTGTATTATTCCTAGCAAATTCATTGAGCACGAGTTGTAAATCGTTATACTCAGGTGATTGGAGGTAAGAAAAGTGTCTCTGACTGTTCTTTAACTTAGGTAGTTTTGCACCAATTTGTGTTGAAAAGAAATTATCTATAATACCAAACTCGTTATTAGTAGATTGTGAGTTGCCCAGTTCATCTGCTCGTTGCTTAAGCGATTGTACGTTATAAGGTTGTGGCAAGCGTTTAGCATGAGGTTGGACAAGTTTTTGAAAATTATTGTTAAATTGTAGGCTAGAAAATAAGTTATCTTCATGGACTGCAAGGCTTTTTTGTATCTTAATTTGCCACAAATCAAACTGACTTAGCGACTTACCATTTGCAATTTTTTTCATATATTTGGCTAGAGAACTAGTGGGCGATACTTTTAAAAAGCGTCTCGCTGCATATCTATCTTCAGGTATGTTTTGAGCAGTTTCTAGAAAACGATAGCCTTGATCACTAGCAAAATAATAGTTAAATGAAATTGGCCCTTGTCCTTTTTTAGTAAACCATTGGGGAGAGATAAAAAAGACGGCTTGTTTATTTTCAAGTTCTGTGTTAATTTGCTGCATACTAAAGTAGTGCGTTAGTGATTCAGCTCCTTGAAGGCCAAGTAAAAATGGTGTGTAGGGTCTTTGATAAGCTTCAGATAATACAGACGGATGCAATTCATCAAATCGTTTCCATTCACTAGAGCCAAAAAAAGGCACGAAACGATGATTTGGATCTGAAAGTGCTTCTTTTTTAATCGTCGCATTTTTAAACACAATTTTTGTTAAGGCAGATGCTGCACGTTTTTCACTAGACAAGTTATGACTTGTTTTAGCGGGGGCAAGAAACAAAACAGTTATGAGCAGGAGCATCGCTATCAAAATAGGTCCGAAAATAAACCAAAGTCGCTTAAGCATGTTGTAATTCCCTAACACCTTCTACAATTTTATTGCCTGTATTCCAGTCATCACGGCCCATGTCTGACACTGGGATTTTAATATTAAATGTTGTCTCTAGTTCTATGACTAGTTCAACAGTCCCCATAGAATCTAGAACACCAGCATCAAAGAGGTCTTCATCCATCATGGTAGAAATATCTTCCATAAATAGCGTATCGATAAGTTGAATTACTGTTTCTTGAACGTTCATTTTAAATCTCCTAAATTAGTATAAGCATCGTTGCTATTTGTCTAATGAGGTACTTTTAGATAAATAGCATGATGTCGTAGGCAGGTATAGCTGGTAATGATACAAAGCGTATGAATTAGCTTACTTAGGTTGAGAGAGTAAATTATGGAACCAAAGTGTATCTAGAAATCCTGAGAATATCAATAAGCTAATCATCACAACATGAAATGTGATGAAAATCCCAATACCATGTGTCCATTTATTATCTGCAAGTGGTTGTTGGCCGATAAGTTTTCGCGATTTATTGATTGCTTTTTTCTTACGAATCCACCAGTCATTAATGATAAGACCGACACCATGGAAAATCCCATAAGCCACGTAGTACCAGTGCAATCCATGCCAGAAGCCCATCAAAGTCATGTTGAGTAAGTAGGCAACACTAGATGTTGTATTCCTATTTTTAAAGACTTTACGCTTCATCATGGTATAGACTAGTCTCATGAAGACAAAATCTCTAAACCAGAAACTAAGAGACATATGCCAACGATTCCAAAAATCTTTTAAGTCTCTTGCTAGGAACGGTTTGTTGAAGTTGATGGGTGTTTTGATTCCCATGATATAAGAGATACCAACGGCAAACATAGAATAACCAGCAAAGTCAAAGAATAGGTCAAATCCCCAAGCATACATATATAGAATTGTGTGCCAATTCATTACGCCACCAGTAGCCAGTGCAGCTAGTTTGATAGGTGGAATAATATAGGTCACCAACGTATGGGATATGATGAACTTATATAGTGCACCAAGCATTAGATACCAGACAGCTTTTTCAAGCATATTCAGATAGTCTTCTCGACTGGGTATATTTACATAATCTTCATTAAACCGGTGATAGCGGTCGATTGGACCAGAAGAAATCGTTGGTAAAAATATCATAAATCGTAAGAAGGACCAGATACCTACATTTTTTAATTCACCATCACGCATTTCCATAATAATGGCAACATTTCTAAATGTCAGATAAGAAATACCTAGAAAACCAAGCAAACTATTATGGCCGACTATAGTAGGTTCTATTTTTATGATCAGTAATGGTAATAGTGAGAACAGGATGCTGATATAAAATAACCAGTTATGATTGGCTTTTTTTTGATAAGCTTGATAGGTGAAGACGACAACCGTCTGCCAAACTAGATAAAAAATAAAAGCAAAAAATTGTAGATAATGCAACCCACCGAACATCAAACTGATGAATGCAATGGAAACAAGTTCTTCATATATTGGTAATCTTTTACCAAACCAGATCGCGATAGCAATCGGAATAAGTGTTAAGAGTAAAAAGATAAAATAATTTGGTGTACCATAAGGTTGCCAATTAGGCAATGACCTTAAAAATGAACTCATTGGGAGTGACTGTAAAAATGAACTCATCGTGTATTCACCTCAGTTATCAATGCTTTGATATCAATTTTACCATTTGGTGTAATTGGTAGCGATTCCCGATAAATGAATCTTGATGGCATCATATATGACATCATCTCATCCAAAAGTTCAGCTTTAATTGTTTTTGTCAGGGTTAACTCTTTGTCAAATTGTGCTTTCACACCTGGTTTAACAACGACGTAAGCAAGTAATTGTTGTACTTTGTGTTGTGCATTATAACGTGGAACAGCAACAGCAGCTTCTACATATTCAGATAGGTTTAAGACATGTGCGACTTCTTCAAGCTCAATACGGTAGCCATTAAACTTGATTTGGAAATCGATTCGGCCCTGATAATGTAACATGCCATCAGCATCTAGAGACCCTAGATCACCTGTATGATAGGCTGGTGCACCATTTAATTCAAAGAAAGATTGGGCTGTTTTTTCTGGATTATTAATGTAGCCTTTGGAAACAGCAGGCCCTGTGACGATAATTTCACCAGGCATATCAGGTTCTAGAATATCCCCCGCATCATTAATAATGAAGGTTGGTGAATCTGCTTTGATATACCCAATTGGTAAACGGTCAGCTTTTTCAATAATCTCGTTTGAAATCGCAACGGCTGAAAAAGCGACAGTACTCTCAGTAGGCCCAAACGAATTGATAATCCTAGCATTTGGGAATCTCTGGCGCAATTTACTTGCAGTACTGACGGTCAGTTCTTCACCACAAAAATAGAAATGTGATAGGTCTGGCATTTTATCGCTTGAAAAATCATCTGATAACAGCACCATGTCAGCAAAAGAAGGTGTAGAGACCCATACTTGAATCGGCATTTGAGGTAAGATGGCAAACAAATCTTTAAAATTCTCTGTTTTTTCTTTAGGTAGTGCATATAAGCAACCACCTACTGCTAAAGCAGGTGCCCAGGACATGACTGACAAATCAAAGGAATAAGGGGCTTGGGATAGTATCTTAGCACCCGATGGTAAATCAAATTCACTAGATGTCAAAACCCAATTGACAAAAGATAGTAGGTTATGATGAGAAATTTGTACACCTTTTGGTTGACCAGTTGTCCCAGAAGTAAAGATGATGTAATAGGTATCATCACCGGCTACAGGATGTGTCAGCTCATAGGCAGTAGCTTGTGAAATGGCATCTGTCAAATCGTCTGAACTGATGATAGGTAAGTCTGAGATAGCGACAGGGAGTTGTTGCACAGCAACGACTGCACTTGGTGCTGCAATTGTGACGATTGAGGTAATACGTTCAGTCGTTGAATTGACATCTACTGGAATAAAAGCGTGTCCTGATTTTGATAAGGCAACGAAGGCGACAAGCATCTCATAGTCTTGTCCACCAAATACCATGACTGGGCTCTTAGCAGGTAAATTCAAGCTATCAATATAAGCAGCAAGACTATCTGAATCTTGTTTGAGTTGGGCATAGGTATGTTGTTTACCTAGCATATCATAAACTGGGTTTTGGGGTTGCGTACGTGCGTAATGATCAAGTGTTACTATAAAGTCTGAAACGGGCATGTCTGTTCTTCTTTCTGTGTGATTAAAATTCATTATAGATAAAATTACCTTGTCCAGCTCCAGTGTAACTGAAGAAGTAGAGGAGAGCTAAAAAAATAAAGAAGTAGAGGATAGTTTGTAAAATAAATTTGATGATTGGCCACTTATTTTGTTGTGGCAAGTTTATGATGTAATGAATCACTTTAGTCTCCTGTTGTGTTAAACCTGTTAGCAGACAGTTCACTGTCTGCTAACAGGTATCTGTTTTGCTTATGATTATTACATTATAGCAAAACTAAAATTAAAATTGTATTAAAAATCGTAAAATGTTGCTTACAATATTGAAAGATTTACATCTTTTAAACTCTATCTTACAGCAAACCTAACCTGAACTCTCTTTAAAATAAGGTGTGTCGTGATTTAAAGCGGCTTTTTATTCGGTGTGCCCGCTTTACGGGGAAATTTTTTGGGTGTTTCCTTTTTCTTCTCAATCATGACTAGATGGCGTTCATCACCATTTGGTAAGGTATAATCAAGAGGTGTACCTAATTTACCACCTAAAATAGCTATCGCATGTTTGGCTTCCGTCATTTCATCTAGCATCTGACTTGCTTTAAGTGATAGCAGCTTGCCATTCTTTTTCAAAAAAGGTAAGGTTAATTCTGATAGGATATTTAAGCGAGCAACAGCGCGAGCAGTAACATAGTCAAACTGACCTCTATAAATAGGGTCTTGTCCAAAATCTTCAGCTCGTCCATGTAATAAGGTAACGGTCCTTGTATCGAAGCCTAGTTTATCAGATAGGGCTTCTAAAAATTTAATCCGCTTATTTAAGGAGTCAATGATGGTTACATGTAACTCAGGAAAGATAATCTTCATCGGAAAACTCGGAAAACCAGCACCAGCGCCAATATCTAATAACTTGAGTGAGGTATTATCAATCAAGTTATATAAAAGTGGTGCGCTAGAATCATAAAAGTGCTTGAGATAGACGTCCTGTTTTTCAGTAATAGCAGTCAAATTAATTTTTTCATTTTCAGTTACCAAAAAATGATAATAAGTTTCAAATTGTTCTTTTTGTGTATCAGTTAAATAAATATCAAATTTTTCTAGTTGGCTATAAAAGGCTTCTGGAGTCATAATTGTCTTTCTAGTAGGGTTTTCGTAATCATATGGATATCAGATTTAACAGGGATATCTGGTAATTTTTGGATCAGCTTCAAGGCCTTATCGGTATGCTTTTTGGCTAGTGCATAGGTCTTATCTAAGGCATGTGTCTCATGAATAATCGTAAACACTTGCTCATAAGCTTCCTGTACCAATAGATCAGCTACCTTAGTATCGGCAGCTATAGCAAATAGCACAGGTGCAGAATAGATCCCTTGTTTGATATCTGTCAGTACAGGTTTGCCAAAGGTTTGACTTTCTGTTGTGTAATCTAGATAGTCATCCATAATTTGGAAGGCAATACCGATATTAAGTCCAATATCATAGGCACGTTTGGCAAGTATCATTTGGCCATCTGCAAAAAGAGAGACAGCACAAGCTTGTGCAAATAACTCAGCCGTTTTCCCAGAAATATTTGCTAGATAGTCTGAAATGGTTTGATTCGTGTTGAAACGCAAATTCATCTGACCCAGTTCACCATTCAGTACGGTTTCCATGGCATCAATTCGTTTGGATAGATTTGACATATCTAAGGCATGCTTAATCATTAATTTAAAGACAGCAATAAATAAATAATCACCAGCATAGACAGCAACTTCATTACCATAAAGGTGAGAAATAGTTGGTACACCCCGTCGTGTTTCAGCTTCATCAATGATATCATCATGGACAAGCGTTGCCGTATGTAGCAGTTCTATTGAACTCGCTAAGGCGATTCTTTTGTCTGAATCTAAGGTTGTAAAGTCAGAAAATAGTAGCAGATAAGCTGGGCGGAGCATCTTGCCACCAGATGCTAACAAGCTTAGAATCGCTTGCTGTGTCTGAGGATTTTTTACTTTAATGGCATCAGTCATCGTGTCATGAACGATATCAAGTTGCTTAGCAAGTTGGGGGTATGTATTCCAAAAAGTCATAGGTCTGTCATCCAAATTTTATTTTCTTTTACAAATAAATCATTGATCGGTTTAATTTTATAAAGTAGAGAGTTAGCAGCTACGCCTATAAAAAAGCCAGCCAAAAGACCGAAAAAAGCGAGCCATGGTAAATACAAAAGTACTGCAGGTGTCTGGGATATAAAAGTCGCCATTACAAGCTGACCGACATTATGAAAAAAACCGCCTGCTAATGAGATGCCAATCAGACTGACTAGTTTTGGTCCCAAGAGCTTGATGAGATACATGGCTAGAAGGGATAATATCCCACCAGAAAGACTGTACAAGAAGACAGAAAATCCGGTAAACAGGGCAGTAAGCAGCAATTTTAGGATCATCAAAATGATGACATCTGATTTTTTTAGTGTAAAAATTGCCATCAAGACGACAAGATTACTAAACCCTAGTTTAGCACCAGGGGCGAATGCAAATGGTGATGGGAATAAGGTTTCGACGATACCAATAATGGTTGCCGTAGCTGTCAGTAAAGCAATATAGACAAGTCTATGTAGCTGATGTTGTGTCATTGGTAATCTACTATCCTATCTTTTTTATCTCTACCCTTGTCATCAGTTGCGGCCATGATTTCAATGACTAAGCGATGTGGTAAACACACGATGGTTTGACCAGTCTTACCAATGTAGCCCTTGCGAACACAAATTTGATCACCGCAGTTGGCGTAAACAATGGCAATTTGACCATCACGTACTTCTATCTTATTGATGTCATCATGTGCTGCATCGCGGTATGTATAGGTTTGGTCTTTACCTAAATCAAAAGATTTAACGACCTGACTATTAACCCGAAGTTGCGCAATCTGCCCTGGTTGTTGATTTCCCCTTAGCAATAAGAAAGGAGAAAAGCTTGCGATCATTAATAGGATTATCAAGATGAAATCGACTGGTTTCATCTGTAAATGCTTTACTTTTCTAGAGATGCCCGTGATTGATTTCATTACTCCATTTTATCATGTTTTATAGATTTTTGCTTAAAAGTTTTAAGTGGCGACTGGGTAACAAGCTAGTTAGCAAAAATCGATAAGAAAAGCGTCCCTGTCGGAACGCTAGATGATTAGTTTTTCTTTGTACTTATTTTACTTGCAGCTTCAAGTTCTTTTGCTTTTTTGATAATATAATCATGTAAAGCATCTTTGATTTGCGGATGGTTTAAGCCATATTCGATTGTTGTTTCGACAAAGCCGAACTTATCGCCAACGTCATAACGTTTGCCTTTAAATTCACGAGCAAAAACGCGTTGTGTTTTATTTAATCGCTCAATTGCATCTGTTAATTGGATTTCATTTCCAGCACCAGGTTTTTGCGTTTCTAGAATATTGAATATTTCAGGTGTCAATAAATAACGACCGATGATAGCAAGATCACTAGGTGCATCTTCAATTGCAGGTTTTTCAACAAAGTTAGCGACATTATAGAGTCCTTTTTCGACTTCGCCTTCAGGTGCAATGACACCATATTTGTCTACCTCTTGATGCGGTACTGCCATGACTGCAATCGTAGATGCATGTGTTTTTTCATAGTCATTAATCAGTTGCTTCGTTAAGGGAATCTCAGATTCCATCAAATCATCACCGAGCATGACAACAAAAGGTTCATCACCAATGAAAGCTTTAGCCTGTAGTACAGCATGCCCTAACCCCTTAGGATGACTTTGACGGATGAAGTGTAAATTAATATCTGTCGTTTCTTCAACCAGTTTTAAGAGATCATCCTTGCCTTTTTCTTTTAAAGCCATCTCTAGTTCAATATTTGAATCAAAGTGGTCTTCGATAGGTCTTTTGGCCTTACCTGTGACGATCAAGATATCCTCAATACCAGACTTAAGTGCTTCTTCAACGATAAATTGAATTGTTGGTTTATCAACAATCGGTAGCATCTCTTTGGCAATTGCTTTAGTTGCTGGTAAAAAGCGCGTACCTAAACCAGCTGCTGGAATTACTGCCTTACGTACTTTGACAGCTTGAATTTCTTTTTTCATGTTAGTTTTTCCCTTTAATTTCTATAATATATTCATTTTCTGGACGGCCTTCTCGACGCATGAGTTGAATAATACTATCCTTGATTTCGGCACCTTCATAAATGACATGGTAAATGGCATTGACAATCGGCATGTCAATCTTTAACATTTGGGCTAGTTCGTAGGCAACTTTGGTTGTTGAAACACCCTCTATTACCATCCCCATATTCGCTTCAATATCGGCTATTTTTTCTCCACGTCCAAGCGCGTCGCCAGCACGCCAGTTTCGTGAGTGAATAGACGTACCCGTGACGATCAAATCACCGACGCCTGACAAGCCGATGTAGGTCATCGGATTTGCGCCCATGGCAACACCTAGTCTTGTAATTTCTGCAAGACCACGCGTAATAATGGCAGCTTTTGCATTATCACCAAAGCCTAGACCATGTAGAGCACCTGCGCCAACAGCAATGACATTTTTAAGTGCTGCTGCAGTCTCTACGCCAATCACGTCATCGTTTGTATAGAGACGGAAGTAATCATTACTAAATAATGCTTGGACATATTTAGCATCTTCAAGTCGTTTAGAAGCAGCTGTAATCAGGGTTAAATCACGTACAATCGTTTCCTCAGCGTGAGATGGCCCAGATACGACAACAATCTCTGAGCGAAGTTTTTGAGGAATTTCTTCCTCTAAGATGGTCGATATCCGCTCATGTGTGCCTTGCTCAAGCCCTTTTGAGGCATGCATGACAACCACTTTATGATCGAGTAGTTGGGCAACTTGCTTGGCTACGAGTCGTGTGACACTTGTTGGCACGACAAATAAAATCGCATCAACGTCAGCAAGGGCAAGTGATAAGTCATCATAGCCGACTATTTTACTATCTAAGACAACATCTTTAAAATAGAGTGTGTTGGTATGCTTTGTATTGATTTCAGAAATCTGTTGTGGGTTATTCCCCCAGATACGGACGTCATGACCATTATCATTAAGGACTTGTGATAAAGCTGTTCCCCATGATCCAGGACCGAGAACTAAGATTTTCTTTTGAGACATAATACCTCCAATTGTATTCATCTCATTTTAACATATTCTATTTTAAAATCATACTCTAGACTGAGAATCGCAAGGGAATTTGTGATAAAATAGAGGTATGAATATAATAATAATATTGATGCTAATCGTTGTTCTACTTATTATTTGGTTGATACATGATTATAAAAATGATAAAAAAAATCCAAAGTTAATCAAAACCTATCACAAGGCGGGATTGTCTGATCAGGACATTGTCATTTTTCGTCAAACCATGCAAGATGCCAAAAATCAAATTAAGCAATGGGAGATTGCTGTAAAAGAGGATGCTGCCTTACAAGTCATTGAACAGGTGACGGGTGGGCTTGATAGTGCTAAAAAACTATTTCAACTGATTGTCAAAAGGCCCAAGATTGCCTTATCAAATAATGAATTTTTGTATAAGCATTTACCGACTATGCTTGATTTGATCGAGACGTATCAAAATATTAAGGCTGTCGATAAATTAGATCAAGCCTTACTAGTTGACAGTCAAAAGGTCATTAGAGTATTGTCTGAAAAAGTCGCTGGCCTTTATGCGCTTACTGTATCTGATGATATCGAAACAATTAAGAATGAGGTGGAAAATGGCTAATGAGTTACTAGATGAGTTAATGCTTGCTGACCAAGATAAAACATTGACAGACGTCACAGTGCAAGAAGCACAGGTCGTATCAGAAACACAAACACCTGAGGCAACGGCCCTCTCGACGCTCACTGAAGAAGAATTAGGCAAGGCAAAGGAATTATCAAAATCTCTGGATGAAAACAATGCCCAATCCGTCATCGAGTATGGTGCACTTGCACAGAAAAAGATTGGTGATTTTTCACAATCAGTCTTAAATAAAGTACAAACTAAGGACTTAGGTGACGTAGGCAGCGCCTTGACTGATTTGATGTATCAGTTACAAGAATCAAATCCAAATGACCTAGCGGCTGAAGATCCGGGCTTTTTCAAGAAAATGTTTGGTAAAGTTAAAAAGTCTATTTTTGAAGTGACGCAAAAATATCAAAAATTAGGGGCTGGTATCGATAAAATTTCGATCAAGTTGAGTCATGAATATAAGGGATTACTTGATGATAATAAGACACTTGAGACCTTATATGCTGAAAATTTGGATTTCTTCCATGCCCTTAGTGTTTATATCGCTGGTGCTGAGTTAAAGATTAAAGAACTGTCTGAGATCACAATTCCCCAAGCACAAAAGGATGCCGAGAGCATGGCAGATAATGCCATTGCTGTTCAGAAAATTTCTGATTTGGAAAACTACAAAAATCGCTTAGATAAGCGACAATATGACCTGAAATTAGCACGACAAATTACAATACAGCAGGCACCACAAATCCGTATGATTCAAAATACAAATCAAGAATTAGCTGAAAAAATCCAAACATCAATTAATACAGCTATTCCTCTATGGAAAAATCAAGTTGCGATTGCCTTGACGCTTTTGAAGCAAAAGGATGCGCTAACCAGTCAACGGATTGTGTCTAATACGACAAATGATTTATTAACTAAAAATTCTGAGATGCTAAAACAGTCGTCTATCGAGGCAGCAAGAGAGAACGAGCGTGGTGTGGTGGATATTGAAACCTTGAAAACAACACAAGCTAACTTGATCGAGACAATCCAAGAAACGATGACCATCCAACGTGAAGGTGCCATCAAACGTCGACAAGGTGAAGTTGAGTTAAGTCAATTAGAGGCAGAAATAAAGGCAAAATTGCTAGCCTTATCAAATAAAGAAAAAAGTGAGTAGCTGATACTCGCTTTTTTAAATTGGACTATACCATTTTTGACAAAGGCAAGAGAAAGGTGTAAAATGAGGTATAAAATTAGGAAAGCAAGAGGTATACTTGATGACAACGACTTATATAAAGGCTGATAAATTTTTCTACCCATACGAAAGTAAGATGGGTGGCTATTTAGAACTAACGGCCGATGGCAAATTTGGTAACCATGTCGACCATGTGGCAGACGGTAGTACTGTACTTGATTATAGTGGTAAATTCATAGCGCCAGGATTAGTGGATACCCATGTCCATGGCTATGCGGGAGTCGATGTGATGGATAACCATAAGGATGGTATCGTCCATACCATGAGTGATGCGCTTTTATCAACTGGGGTCACCTCTTTTCTACCGACTGCTTTAACGGCTAGCTATGAACAACTCAGAGACATCTGTCAAACCATTGGTGAGCACTATACAGAAGCAACAGGCGCTAAGATACAAGGTATTTTCTTTGAAGGTCCCTACTTTACTGAGAAATATAAAGGTGCGCAAAATGCTGCCTACATGCGCAATCCCAGCTTTGAAGAGTTTCAGGGCTGGCAAGAGGCTGCAAAGGGCATGCTCTTAAAGATTGCTGTTGCACCAGAACGAGATGGCAGTGCTGAGTTTATCGCAAAAGTGGTCGAAACGGGTACTAAAGTTGCGCTTGGTCATTCAGATGCGACTTATGAGCAAGCAGTACGTGGTGCTGAAGCAGGCGCTAGCATCTGGGTCCATGCTTATAATGGCATGCGTGGGTTGACACACCGAGAACTTGGCATGGTTGGTGCTGTTTATGAAATTCCGCATACTTATGCTGAGTTAATTTGTGATGGACACCATGTTGTACCAAAAGCCTGTGATATCTTGATCAAACAAAAAGGGCATGATCATGTCGCTTTGATTACAGATTGTATGCGTGCGGGTGGAGAGCCGGATGGTGATTATATGCTTGGTGAGTATCCAGTCATTGTTGAGAATGGGACGGCTAGATTAAAAGACGGTGGTAATCTGGCTGGCTCTATTTTGAAATTAAAAGATGGTATTAAAAATGTTGTAGACTGGGGGATCGCATCACAAGAAGAAGCAGTGATGATGGCGTCTCTCATTCCAGCTAAATCTGTTGGCATTGATGATAAGTGTGGTCGGATTAAGCCAGGATTTGATGCAGACTTTATCGTACTAGACCATAATCTAGAGCTATCCGAAACCTACTTGAAAGGTCAAAAAGTCTATAGTGCGTCATAATGCAACCTTGTATTGTAAGGAAGTTTAGACTTTATTAATCGTGAAGGAAGCGCATAAATGCGCTTTTTCTATAGACTTCTATTTAATAGTAGAAAACGTTTTCTTTATTTTTTGTCTGACAAAATATTTTGAAACGTGGTATAATGATTAAGATAAAAAACATTGGAGGATTGATACTTAAATGAAACGTATTGCCGTTTTAACTAGTGGCGGAGACGCTCCTGGTATGAATGCTGCTGTTCGTGCTGTTGTACGAAAAGCCATTTATGAAGGTATGGAAGTCTTTGGGATTAATTATGGCTATGCAGGAATGGTTGCCGGAGATATTTTCCCATTGACAGGTAGAGATGTTGGTGATAAAATTTCACGTGGTGGCACGTTCTTGTACTCTGCAAGATTTCCAGAATTTGCAGAAGTAGAAGGCCAGCTTGCAGGTATTGAACAGCTGAAAAAACATGGCATTGAAGGTGTCGTTGTTGTTGGTGGTGATGGGTCATACCACGGCGCGATGCGTCTGACTGAGCATGGCTTCCCAGCTGTCGGTGTACCAGGTACGATCGATAACGATATTGTGGGTACTGATTACACGATTGGTTTTGATACTGCAGTTACAACTGCACTTGATGCGATTGATAAAATTCGTGATACGTCATCTTCACATAAAAGAACATTTATTGTTGAAGTAATGGGTCGTCACGCTGGTGATATCGCACTTTGGGCTGGTATCGGCGCAGGTGCTGATGAGATTCTTATCCCCGAACATGCCTTTGATATCAACGAATTAGTTGCATCGATTAAGCATGGTTATAAAAATGGGAAGAACCATAATATCATCGTTCTTGCTGAGGGGGTCATGTCTGGCTCAGAATTAGCTGAAAAACTTAAAGCTGCTGGAGACGATAGTGACCTTCGTGTGAGTACGCTTGGTCACATCCAACGTGGTGGTACACCTACTGCGCGAGATCGTGTTCTCGCATCATGGATGGGCGCACGTGCCGTTGAACTGCTTAAAGCAGGTCGTGGCGGTTTAGCAGTCGGTATTCATAATGAAAAATTAGTTGAGAGTCCAATTTTAGGATCTGCAGAAGAAGGGGCGCTTTTCAGCCTTGATAATGGTAAAATCATTGTCAATAACCCGCACGTAGCAAATCTTGACTTGTTCAAGCTCAATAAAGAAATTTCATCTTAATCGGTTTACAGTTTCACTAAACATCAGTTAAAAACTGCATATGCAGTCTAAGGATACCTCATATGAGATGTCCTATATATTGGCGAAAGCCATCTAATTTAGAAGGAGTTCTACTAAAATGAACAAACGTGTAAAAATTGTTGCAACACTTGGACCAGCTGTTGAAATCCGTGGTGGCAAAAAATTTGGTGACGATGGTTACTGGGGTGAAAAACTCGATGTAGAAGCTTCAGCGCAAAAAATCGCGCAATTAATCAAAGAAGGCGCAAATGTTTTCCGTTTCAACTTCTCACATGGTGACCATGAAGAGCAAGGCGATCGTATGAACGTTGTTCGTCGTGCAGAAGAAATTGCTAATCAAAAAGTTGGTTTCTTACTTGACACTAAAGGACCAGAAATCCGTACTGAATTATTCGAAGGCGAAGCTAAAGAATTCGAATACAATACAGGTGACTTACTCCGTGTTGCCACACAACAAGGCTTAAAATCTACTAAAGATGTTATCGCTTTGAACGTTGCTGGTGGTCTTGACATTTTTGATAACGTTGAAATTGGTCAAACAATCCTAATCGACGATGGTAAACTTGGGTTAACTGTTGCTGGTAAAGATGCTGCAACTCGTCAATTCGAAGTTGAAGTTCAAAATGATGGTGTTATTGCTAAACAAAAAGGTGTTAACATCCCTAACACTAAAATTCCTTTCCCAGCACTTGCTGACCGTGATAATGCGGACATCCGTTTTGGTTTGGAACAAGGCTTGAACTTCATCGCAATCTCATTTGTTCGTTCTGCTAAAGATGTTAACGAAGTTCGTGCTATCTTAGAAGAAACTGGTAACACACACGTTCAACTTTTCCCTAAAATCGAAAACCAACAAGGTATCGATAATATCGATGAAATCATTGCTGCTTCTGAAGGTATCATGATTGCCCGTGGTGATATGGGTATTGAAGTACCATTTGAAATGGTACCAGTTTACCAAAAACAAATCATTCAAAAAGTAAATGCTGCTGGTAAAGCTGTTATCACAGCAACTAACATGCTTGAAACAATGACTGACAAACCACGTGCAACACGTTCAGAAATCTCTGACGTATTTAACGCTGTTATTGATGGTACAGATGCAACAATGCTTTCTGGCGAATCAGCAAATGGTAAATACCCAGTTGAATCAGTACGTACAATGGCAACTGTTGACAAAAATGCGCAAGCACTTTTGAAAGAATATGGCCGTTTGTCAACTGATAAATTTGACCGTTCTAACGTGACTGAAGTTATGGCATCAGCTGTTAAAGATGCTACTAACTCTATGGAAATCAAACTAATCGTTGCCTTGACTGAGTCAGGTTCAACTGCTCGTTTGATCTCTAAATACCGTCCTGATGCTGATATCTTAGCAATTACTTGGGATGAAAAAGTTCAAAAATCACTTATGATTAACTGGGGCGTTATCCCAATCTTGAACGAAAAACCTGCATCAACTGATGACATGTTTGAAGTTGCTGAAAAAGCTGCTATCGAATCAGGTCTTGTTGAATCTGGCGACAATATCATCATCGTTGCTGGTGTACCAGTAGGTTCAGGCCGTACTAATACAATGCGTATCCGTACAGTTAAATAATTTATTTTAAAAAACGTCTGACTGAGTCAGGCGTTTTTTTATGGGCTAGAAAGTTATATCATATG
>wild_sample_2__coassemble_185_pt1 | contig 30810 bp, 29 predicted proteins | sample wild_sample_2__metabat2_low_PE_002 | metagenome-assembled genome bin wild_sample_2 | reverse complement strand
AATGTTTCATCTCTTTTGATAATTTTTGATAACGCGCTTCTTGTCGCTCTATAGTTACTTGTTGCGTATAATTTCTATACATTAAGAGACCACTACCAACAATAACGAGCGCAATCATATAGCTCATCAAACCTAAAACCCGTTTTTTCCTTTTTCTTTTCATATTTCTCCCCCTAGTCATTTCAAGTAGGTGCTAATCATACTAGTCATTAAAAATTGCATTATTCCTCCTTATCTAAGTAGATAATTAGCCAGATATTCAAAATTAGTCCAATTAGTCCTAAAATTAGGATCATCCAATAATAAAAAACAACCAATACTTCACCATATTTTACTGTCAATTCAATAATACACACTACGCTTTCTGCCACCATATGTTGATTCCATCTAAATCAAATTGTTATAACTTTCCGTTTTACTATGTACTTTACATAAATCCAACATAACAAGTTTCAGAAAAATATAAATTTTCCTGATAAATAAATCGCTGAATACCTTGATAATAAAGGGGTTACATAAATCCTTTATTATTATTTTCTTAACATATGCTCATTTATTTTTTTGTTGAATGAGAATGACCTTTAGTGTACAATACGGTTATACCTATTTTTTGAAGAAATGCGCGCAATTTAATCTCCAAAAAATTTATATTTTTCTGACAATTACACAAAAAATAGCGTAAAAAAACTAGAAATTGGTTTATACCACTTCCTAGTTTTTTTATTGCAATCTTAATAAAATTGCTTAACATTTATTGATTTAAATGCATTTAATTTATCTCGATTTCTTATATATCAGAGACTTCAAGAAGTACATCGTGCCACTAAACACTGTGTTATCACCAAAAAAGTAAGCACGGAAGTACTTGCTGATAGGCGTTTGGCTATTCCACACCACAGAGTTGACTGCTACTGAATTACCCTTTACTTGATGGTAGCTAACGATACAGTTATGCCATAATATAAGGCACCGCGTCATTATTTTTAATATAGGTATTTACTTCCTCCTTGTAAATACCTTGCCTTAGCAACAGCTTATTTTGAACTATACGCAAATCCGATGACAACATAAAGATGTGACACCTTTTCGGTTAGCCTCGACGTCCGTACCTAAATCTACCTAACAAAAAAAGCGCCAGGCGCTTAAATCATTTTTTCTTTGTGGAACTGCACGACGGCGTTTTCAGCATCATTTAGCTTATCCCAAATGACGACATGCCCAGCCTTTAAAGACTTAGGGACATCGATGATACGCTGATTGCTTGACCCCCGAAATTGTAACAAGAGATTTTTTTTAGAGAGATCGAAACGACCATCAACTAGGATGTCAATGTTGTCCAGCAACTCTAGTTTGTCAGGTGTTTCCAACATCAACTCATCCCAAGTATAGCCAGTCCAAGACCAGATATCTTTATCTGGCAACTCACGTCTAATCCGCTTGACTAGTGGCAAGACGGTGCCAGTATTTAAAAATGGTTCCCCACCTAATAAGGTAAGGCCTTGGACATAAGACAAGGCCATATCTGACATAATCCGGTCTTCTAGTTCCTTTGTATAAGGTATCCCGAATCTAAAGTTCCAAGTCGCTTCGTTATAACACCCTTCACAGTGGAAAGGACAGCCACTGACATAGAGGCTATTACGAACCCCTTCCCCATCTACAAAATTTAAGGGCTTGTAGTCAGCAATATACCCCTTTGACATATCTTGTGCTCGCCATTCTTGTGGTTTTGGATGATTCATTTTTTGCCTGATTTCTTTTTCTCAAGATATTGCGCTTTTATCATCTCAAGTTTACTTTGCTTATCTGTTTTTTCGACTTTAAGTTTTTCATGAAACTTTTGAACCGATTGCTGCCCTTTATTATCTAGCTGGAATTTACCCATCATTTCCCCTTTCACATTAATAGCCTATTTGTTAAAAAAGACTGATACCTACCCTAGTACACTAGTAGTTTCACTTTACTAGACTATATTTACCTAGCATATCCCTATTTTTTAGATATGTAATTTGCGTCTTAGAGATGTCCCTTTTTCACCTAGTAACTTTTCTAAATAACCGAGTTTAGCCGCCATCACAACATAAGCTACCAAGCCAGCACCTCCAGCAATAACTGTCGTCAAAAGTACCCTATCCGGTAATAGCCATTTTACAAGACTCACGACAATTGCCATAATCAAGGTCATCACAAGAATACCAAGTATCCCTCGATAAGTTGCTTTGATTGAAAACTGCGAGACTTGTTGAATCTTACGCAAGAATAAATAACCACCAACACCAAAGGCAAGTGTCGTCGAAATCATGGGACCATATATTTCAAATAATAAGATAGCGGGCACTTGAAATACTAGCTTGATTCCCAGTGTAATACCGAAATAACGCATAGATATTCGACTATGATGCAAAGCTTGCAACATCGGTGATAGCATGGCATAACCAGCCAAAAGGATACTCTGTAAGAAGGCAAAAACAAACAAATTAAGTTGCAGTTGACTTGGTGCAACATAAAAAATAGTGTGAATTTGACGTGCTAATAGCGCCAACCCAACAACTGCCGGAATCATAAACACTGCAAAGAGTTGAATACTATAGCTAATCAACTGTGCTAAGTCTTTTTGTTTTTTCTGGACATAAGCTGCTGTCACTAAAGGAATACTTACGCCACCTAAGGTCGTTGCGACGCCAAGTAATACCATGGTTAGTTTATCAGCATTAGCTGAAAAATAAGCAAAAAATATTTTGAGCTGTGTATCAGAATAGTTTGACACCAGTCGCATGATATGTGGAAACGTCGACTGGTCAATTAATTTAAAAATCTGTATGGCTGACCCAATGATAATAAATGGAATCGCCTGTGTTAGGGTTTGCGTCATCAAATTTATGGCATTAATCTGGTGCTTAGATGGACCAGGATTCATGATTTTTTCAAGATCACCTTGTTTCATCAAGGAGATGATCAAAACGATAGAACTTGCAATCATACCAATAAAAGCTGCTGTTGTAGATTGTGTGACTGCTTCTACCCAATTACCAGATCCTAATTTCATAATCATGAAGGCCGTGACTAGCATCCAAATTACTCTAAAAACTTGCTCTAAAAGTTGGCTAAGTGCATAGGGTTTCATACTGTTAAGTCCCTGAAAATAGCCGCGAATGACTGACATCGCTGGAAATACCAATACGCCTAAAGACAAGCTTTTCATGACCGGAATTAACTCATCACCGCCACCCAACAATGAAGCAAAGAAGGGGGCTAGTAAATACATCATCCCTGCAAAAACAATACCCATTAAGAACATAAAAAACAACATCTGACGGACTAATCGATAAGACATGTTTCGGTCGCCAAGTGCGTTGTACTTAGCGACTTCTCTCGAAATCGCCACAGGAATACCTGCTGTTGAAATGAGGAGAAATAAGGCATAGACATTATAACCCATGGAGAAGACAGCATTAGCTTGGTCACCATGCGTCCCCATCCAGGCATACCAGGGAATCAAATAGACCACCCCTAATATCTTAGATAAAAAATCAGCTCCCGTTCTCCAAAAGGCACCCGCCAACATCCTACTTTTCTGGTTTTGTGAGTTAGACATATCTGCTACAGATTCTGCATTTTCCATTTTATATTGTCGTCCTTAAAAATCATCTTTACGATAGCCCATTGCTTGGATATCGACCTTCTTATCACGCCAATTTGCCTTGATTTTAACCCACGTTTCAAGATAAACCTTATCACCAAGCATGAGTTCAATATCACGGCGCGCCATTTTACCTACCTTACGAATCATATCTCCGCCTTTGCCAAGAATGATCCCTTTTTGACTTTTACGTTCGACATAAATCGTTGCCATGATATGTATTTTATTGGTATCTTCATCACGTTTCATCGAGTCAACTGTAACAGCGATAGAATGCGGAATTTCTTCACGCGTTAAAATCAGTACTTTCTCTCGAATCATTTCCCCAACTAGGAACCGTTCTGGATGGTCTGTAATCATATCATCTGGGAAGTATTTAAAGCCTTCCTCAAGATTACCTTTCAGGATATCAAGTAATTTATCTGTATTGTTACCTTCTAGTGCAGAGATTGGAATGACTTCCTTAAAGTCCATTTGTGTTCGGAAATCATCAATCTGTGCTAAAAGTCTATCTGGATGTACTTTGTCGATCTTATTGACGACTAAAATAACTGGTACATTAGCTTGCTTCAGGCGTTCGATAATCATATTATCACCCTTGCCACGTGTTTCATCAGCAGGCACCATAAACAGCACTGTATCCACTTCGCGTAAGGTAGAATAAGCAGATTCTACCATATAATCACCTAAGGCATTATGTGGTTTGTGGATACCCGGTGTATCGATAAAGACGATCTGCTCAGTCTCAGTTGTATAAATCCCTTGGATTTTATTTCGTGTTGTTTGTGCTTTATCACTCATGATGGCAATTTTTTGCCCCATGACATGATTTAGTAAGGTCGATTTTCCGACGTTTGGGCGACCGATGATAGATACAAATCCTGATTTAAATGTCATATTTTTCTTTCTATATGAGGTGATCCTGGCAATATTGCCAACGACTATGCTGATTAACAACGCGTCCTGAATTGGACATAACTGTTTTCATTATAACATAAAAAGCCGTTGCCGACTTTTCATTTCTGTTACTTATCACCCTTGTTACGAATGACGAAACCAGGTTTCTTTTCAGTCGCATGAGGATGTACTTTTTGTTTATCTTTTTTGTAATAATCTTTTTTGTTACGGTCATCACGATCGCGACCACCACCGCTGCGTTTGTCACGGTTAAAACCGCCACCGCCGCCACGACGATCATTACGACCACGACTACCGCCGCCACGATTACCACCACGGCCTCCGCCGCCACCTTTGCCACCTTCACCGTTAAATGGTAATGGTTTTTCAGGTGCGATATCAACTTTAGGACGTGTATCAGGATCACTGACTTTAGCTTGAAGTAACAATGAAACTAATAGTTTAGCATCGTATTCAGCTAGTAATTTATCAGCATCTTCATCAAATTTGTTTAATTTAGCTGAGATTTTCTCATCAGTTAAATCACGTTTGATTTCATCGAAAGCAACAGCGAGGCTAGCTTGGTAAGCTTCTTCGCGTGTTGGTGGCTTCATGCCTTTCATTTCTTTCTTAGTCAAACGCTCAATCGCACGTAGGTAACCCATTTCATTGTTAGATACAAACGTAATTGATAGACCTGATTTACCAGCACGACCAGTACGGCCGATACGGTGAACGTATGATTCTTGATCTTGTGTGATATCGTAGTTATAAACGTGTGTTACACCTGAGATATCAAGACCACGCGCTGCCACGTCAGTTGCAACAAGCACATCTAAGTTATCATTTTTAAAGTCACGCAATACTGCTAAACGTTTTTGTTGTGCTAAATCGCCATGGATACCTTCAGCACGGTAGCCGAGAAGTTTTAACCCACGTGTAATTTCATCAACACGACGTTTTGTACGACCAAAGATGATTGCTAATTCTGGCTTTTGTACGTCGATTAAACGTGTTAAAACATCAAATTTTTCAAATTCTTTTGTTTTCACGTAGTATTGATCAATCAAATCAGAAGTCATTTCTTTTGATACGATTTTAACGTGTTGTGGTTCTTTCATGAATTTCACGCCGATTTTCTTGATTGCATCAGGCATTGTTGCTGAGAACAAGAGTGTTTGACGTGTTGCTGTTGGTGTTGCTTTGATGATGAACTCAAGGTCATCGATAAAGCCCATGTTAAGCATTTCATCTGCTTCATCAAGGATTAATGTTTCGATATCCCCAAGTTGCAAGGCACGACGTTTGATTAAGTCAACCATACGTCCTGGTGTACCAACAACCACATGCGCACCAGATTTAAGTGCTTTAATTTGTTTATCAATACTCGCACCACCAAAGACTGAACGTACTTTAACGCCTTTGTCACGGCCAAATCGGAACAATTCTTCTTGAGATTGAACAGCTAGCTCACGAGTTGGTGCAATCACCAACGCTTGTAAGCCACCATTGATATCAATTTTATCAAGTGTCGGTAGGCCAAAGGCAGCTGTTTTACCAGTACCAGTTTGGGCTTGACCAATCACGTCTTTACCCTCTAAGGCAAGCATGATTGTTTGTTCTTGGATAGGTGTTGGTGTGTCGTAACCAGCTTTACTGATAGCTGATAAGATGTCTTCTGATAAACCAAGTTCTGTAAATTTCAAATATATCTCCATTCAAATAGAAATGGCATTTTCGGTTATTTTCTAGTTTTTCTGTAAAAAAATGTTGTTAATCAAACAGTTCAGATATAAATATCGTGATATAAAAAACTTGTCTGCATTTCAAGCAAACAAGCTTAAAACGCTAAATCCAAATACTCCATTGAGTTAAAATTGCCCCAATTGGACAACTTATTTAGTATAGCACAATTTTCATGAAAATAGTAGGCTGATATTTGGGAATGCGTTTTCATTGAAATAAATAGCAGTTCGTGCTTATTTTCCAGAACGTCTTACCTTTAAAATGACCGATACTACCGCAAGTAAGCCGATACTAAATGCACCTAAAATCAGGCTATCTTGAGCTGCTGTCGTCAACTGACCATTTAAGGATAGGCCAATCCCAAAAGTAGCTTTGTAGTCTATCAATGTTGCCTTGGACACTTGTCCAAACGTTGTTTTAAGCTGTTCATCTAACAAAATCTGCCGAAAAAGCGAGGCACTATAGGCACCTGGATAGCACTTCATGATTGTTTGACCCATCTCAGGTAGCGCCCCAATCGGTACGTAGACACCGGATAGAAAGCCAGATAAGGTGCCGACAAGTGTCCCAAGGGACGTTAAACTTGACCGATTTCGAATCACACTCAAGATAGCAAGGCTCAAGGCTGAGCTGACCACACTATTTAAGACAAGTGCACCACAAGCTAAAACAATCCCTTTTAGTGGCATGACCACACCATCCATCTGAGCAAACAAGCCTAATCCGATACCGAAAACTGCCAGTTGCATGATAATACCGATGATCACACTGGATAAAAAGCACCCCATGTAAATAGCAAACCTCGACGTTTGTGTCAGGCGAAAGGCATTCATTCTTCCTGAGCTCTTATCTACTACTAATTGGGAGATTGCATGAAAACAGGCTGTCATGCCAGTTACTGATAATATGCCGGATAGCACCCAAATATCAGCGAATTTAACGCCTTCACGAAAAGGCTTAAGCGACTCTATATAGTTTTGCTTTAAAAATGCGAAATAAAGGACGAGTACAATCAGTGACGTTAGAAGTGAGTAGCATATCGTGCTACGTTCACTAAAATACAATTTTAAATTGCGTTTCATTATGGTTATCATGATGTCATTTCCTTTCCAGTAAGCGCGACAAACACCTCATTCATCGTCCCATGCTGATAGGTAAACGTCGTAACATAGGGTTGAATCTTGTTTAAAATCGAAATAGCAGCTTGGGCATCGGCAACTGGTATGATCATCGGAAATTTTTCTTCTGATAGTCCTAACACACTGCAGATGTCGCTTAACTGACCTGCTTCTATTTGTAAATTTTCTTTGGTATACGTCTGGATGAGTGCTTGAGCTGACCCATTTGCAATAAGTTTACCATCATCAATAATATAAACATTATCAGCAAAATTTGCCTCATCTAAATAGTGGGTTGTCAAAAAGATTGTCAGATTTTCTGTTTGACGCATGCCTTCAAGCATTTCCCATATGGCCAACCGTGTTTGAATGTCCAGTCCTGTCGTTGGTTCATCTAAAAATAAAATGTCTGGTTGGTGTAAGATACTAGTGGCAATGTCAACACGTCTTCTCTGTCCACCTGATAAATGATCTACCTTTTGCTTACACAAATCTGTCAACTTGGTAAGTTTAATCACCTCATCAATTCTTTCTTTGGAGATATTTCTATAAAGTCCTGCTTGAATTTTTAGGTTATCTAAAACAGACAAGGCTCCATCTAACAGACTGTCTTGAAAAACGATACCAACCTTAGCACGCACCTGTGACAAATGCTCTTTGCTCACTAAGCCATCATAGTAAATTTCTCCACTGGTCGGCTGAACTAAGGTCGTCAGCATACCGATAGTCGTCGATTTTCCAGCACCGTTTGTGCCTAAAAGGGCTGTAAAACTCCCCGCTTCGACTGATAGATCTAGCTGACTCACTACCTCTCGCGTTCCATATTTTTTTGATAGATTTTTAGCTGTTAATCGTGTTGTTTGCATCCTGACTCCCTCACGCTCTTCTTTTGATAAACCTAGCATATCAAACTGTCTATAATAAATATAGGTATCGGTGACTAAGGTGTCAAAAAAAGAGCATAAGCTGTCATTACTGACACGTCATACTCTTTTTGATATGGATTTCTTGCCGTATGCTAGGCTTCTTTATTGTCATCGTCTGCTTTTAATGACTTGAGTAACTGATTCATCTCTTTTGCAGCCTGCTTGTCTAATTCATAACTGATAAAAATAAGCACGAGTGTGACACCTGCTGACAACAAGAGACCCACTAGTGATAGCTGCCAGTTAAAGATATAGCTACCTAAACTGACAATCAGAACAACACCTACAACTGCCAGATAGTTTTTAAAATCAGTCTGAACATAGGTTAAAAACAAGGTGCAAAATAGGGTGCTAAGGGCACAGACCGCCATCACTTCTAAGACAATAACATTAGTCAGGGAGGTGCCACCTAGTATATTGACAACTAGAATCATCGTCGTCGCCATTGAAAACGTGGCAAAAAATAGGATGAGTTTATTCTTCAATCTACATTCCGTCCTTTCATACCAAGCATGTGTTTTAACTCTGAGACATACTTTCTAGAAATTGTAACACGTTCATGATTATCAAGTTCTGCCTCAAACCTGCCACTCAATGTTGGATAAATCATTTCAACCTTTTTAAGATTCAAAATCATTGACTTAGAAATCCGGATAAACTTTTGCTCTGCTAATTTTTCTGCTATCTGATAGAGTTTCTCTTTCACTTCAAAAACATCATCTTGTGTATAGACAAATGTTTTTTTATCTACTGACTCAAAATATAAAATGCCTTTGATCAATATCCGATAGCGTTTTTCGCCTTTAGTAGCGATTATATCATGCTGCTCATCAGCTTTGACACGTGCCATTAACGCACGATGTTCATCTGTTAAGGCATGAATATTAAACACGATCTGTTCCTCTTGTGTTTTAGGAACTAGCGCAACAACAACCTTCATTTGCCACCATTTCTCTCATATATCTTTATCCTAAAAGGTCATCAGCAGCTATATGACCCCACATGATGACCTAGACAAGGCGGCCCATGCTAGCAAAAATCCCCACGTAGGCGCAGGAATCTTCTATATGCTATTATCTTTCAACAAATGGCGTGTCAGACAAGACCACATCAGGATATTTATCTGCAAACCAGCGTTCAGCGAATTGGTTTTCAAACAAGAACAAGGGATTATCAAAACGATCCTTAGCTAGGATGTTACGTGAACTAGACATACGTTCATCTAAGTCATCTGGTGAAATCCAACGGACAGTCTTTTTACCCATCGGTGTCATGACCACTTCAGCATTATATTCGCCAACCATTCTGTGTTGGAAGACTTCAAACTGGAGTTGACCTACTGCACCCAACATATACTCACCTGTTTGGTAACTTTTATATAGTTGTATCGCACCTTCTTGTACCAACTGTTCAATCCCTTTATGGAATGACTTTTGTTTCATGACATTCTTAGCTGAAACTTTCATGAATAATTCTGGTGTAAAGGTAGGCAGTGGTTCAAATTCTATTTTCAGTGACCCAGTTGTCAGGGTATCACCGACTTGATAAGTCCCCGTATCATAAACCCCGATAATATCGCCTGCAACTGCATTTTCGACATTTTCACGTGATTCAGCCATAAACTGCGTCACATTACTCAACTTAACTGCTTTTCCGGTACGGGCAAGCTTGATCGACATACCACGTTCAAATTCACCTGAGATGATACGAACAAAGGCAATCCTGTCACGGTGACGCGGGTCCATGTTGGCTTGGATTTTAAAGACAAATCCAGAAAATTCTGGCACTGTAGGTAGCACAACTTCCTCAGTCAGTGTTTTATGCCCTTGAGGCTCTGGTGCAAACTCTAAAAATGAATCTAGGAAAGTCTGTACCCCAAAGTTAGTCAAGGCCGACCCAAAGAAGACCGGCGTCAACTCCCCTGCTAATACAGCTTCCGCATCAAAAGGGTTACCCGCTTCTGTCATTAACTCAATATCACCTTTGGCTTGTTGGTAGAAAGGATTTTGTGCAAAGACTTGATCTCCCTGATTAAAGTCAACAAAACGCGTGTCTCCTTTATAAAGCTCTAAACGCGTGTTATGCATATCATAGAGGCCTTCAAAATTTTTCCCCATCCCAATCGGCCAGTTCATCGGCGTAGATAAGATACCTAACACGTCTTCTAACTCAGCTAATAAATCAAGTGGTTCACGACCATCTCGGTCAAGTTTATTAATAAAGGTAAAAACTGGGATGCCACGTTGCTTGACAACTTGGAACAGTTTTTTAGTTTGTGCTTCAATACCCTTGGCGCTGTCAATCACCATGACAGCAGCATCTACCGCCATCAAAGTCCGGTAAGTATCCTCTGAGAAGTCCTCATGGCCTGGTGTGTCAAGGATATTAACTCGTTTACCTGCATAGTCAAATTGCATGACTGAGGAAGTCACCGAAATCCCACGTTGCTTCTCGATATCCATCCAGTCTGATTTAGCAAAATGCCCTGTTTTCTTTCCTTTTACAGTACCTGCTTCACGAATTTCTCCGCCAAAATAAAGCAATTGTTCAGTTATCGTCGTTTTACCAGCATCCGGGTGACTGATGATCGCAAAGGTCCGTCTACGCTTAATTTCTGATTCTAATGTCATTTGTTTTCCTTTAAACCGCAGCTACAAGTGAGTTTAGTCTACTTTCAGCTGTATATTTTACTCAATACTTCCTATTATATCACACTTATAAAAAGCTATTTGTAATAATTCGTAACATTTTGTCATAAAACTTTCATGTTATTTTCATATTACTCGGGTATTTGTCTGATAGAATAAGTCTCATGAAAACATTTAATCTTAAGCAGTCTAATTTGACTGCTACCCTATCTAAAAAATCGGTGGCTTTCTTAGCCACTACTCTCATTGCTGGTGGCCTTTTTGCTACAGCGACAACAGCAAGTGCTGACGAAGTGACTTACGTTGTTAAACCGGGAGATACACTATCTCAAATCTCAGATAAATTTTATAATGATCAAACGCATATTCAAAGTATTGCAAAAGCAAACAATATAAGCAACATCGCGATGATCTATGTCGGCGAATCATTGACATTTAATACAGATGCAGCATCTGACACTGAAACACCCGCTAAATCAGTAGTAGCCCAAGCAGCAGCGCCAGCCGTTGCTGTCCCAGCTCCTGTTGCAACACCTGCACCTACAGCAAATATCGCAACTGGTAACGGTTTCACTGCGAACTCTGCTAAAGAAGCGATTGCTATGACTGAATCAGGTGGTTCATATACTGCTCAAAATGGTCAGTACTATGGTCGTTATCAATTAACGTCTTCTTACTTAGGTGGAGATTTCTCTCCTGCTAACCAAGAACGTGTGGCAGATAACTATGTCGCAGGACGTTATGGCTCATGGGAAGCTGCTTGGCAGTTCCATTTATCTCACGGTTGGTATTAAGCAATACTCAGCTGGTCTAAACTAATTAGCAAAAAGCACCTAGAAAGTAATTTTCTAGGTGCTTTTATCTGTCATTAAGCTATTCAGGTACATCATAGTTTTCAACCGTTGCTGAAGGATACTTAGTTGCTATTGCACTTTCATAGGGCTTAGCATACTTAGATAATAAAATTGTCTCTTTCGTGTCACTGGTCCCAAGCGTCTGATATAAGGCGTTCAGCGTGACAAAAGTAACCGTATCTTCTCCAAAATCTGCATCAATCATTTTTTTAGCTTGATGAAAATAGGCCTCTTGAGATTTAGCGTTAAGCAAAATACGACCAAGATAGGCTTCATCATCGATTTTAGTGACATAATACATCATATTTCTCCTTCACAATGCTCACTTTAGCAATACAAGGTACTGATACCTCGACATCAGTATACGAAATCGCTTTCATTTTGTCAAACATTTATAGGGGATGACCAATTACCTTAAACTAATCCAGTTTAATATGTACGATGCGGTGTCTTTTACTCATTTCACAAATAAATAAGTCTGGATGCCAATGCTTAACTGTAAGCAAAAAAGGTTGAGTTCTCACTCAGCCTTTTTAATAGTTAATATTAAAGTCTAACGGCTCATCGACCACTAATTGTCCTGTCTTTTCTAAATAGGCAATCATCAAGTCTTGAATCGTTAATCCCGTGTCTTGAATGACCTCTGCTTTTTTATAGGCATTATATTCCCCACCGCCTACAGCACGATAGTTATTCAGTGCAACGGTTAAAACTTGATCATCCAGAAGTGTTTTTCCTTGATAGCTGACCTTAGTCACGCGACTACCGACTGGTTTAGAGACGTCTATCGTGTAAGTAAGCCCATAATAAAAATCATAGTTATAATGCTCTGTTTTAGGTATCAACCACTTAGGATTAATGACAAGTTGTTGATTTTCTAAGGCAAAATATTCAGCTGTTTTCTCAATATTTTGTTTAAGTTGTGCACCTGTCAACTTGACATGAAAAAGGGTATTATCAAATGGATAATTCCGCAAAATATCACGTACTTTTACATCATTTGGTAAAAACAGCGTATTATTATTCATGCTAACGATAGAGATATCAGCACCTGTTGCCTGTCGTTGAACATGCGCAGTTAAGGCAAGAATAGCATTACTTGTCTGTGCCAAGTCAAGATGGCTTTGGGCTGCAACGGCTTGATCAAGATGGACGATTGGTCGGTCTAGATAGGTATTGACCTCAGCTTGCAGATCATCAAGTTCAGCTTTTAACTCCGCAGATTGTGTGGTCCCTGGCGTTTTTAGCTCACTCGTTATTTTCGGTTTTAGGTCTTGATCAAAGGCAACAGTAATGTCAAAATACTTGCGGGCCATGTTGGGCGGTTGCAAGGTATAGGTACCATGAACATAGCGTCCCTCAATCGTCGCATGCTGATGACCTGTTAGTAACAAATCAAAGTCGAGCGATTCTAAGAGTTCATACCCAACATTTTCACCTGTGTCTGACAAGCGTTCACCAGTCTCCAAATCAGACTCAAAGCCACCATGATAAATCCCAATCACAAAATCGACTTGTGATTTCAAACGTTCAAGTTCTTGCTTCATGGCTGGAAAAACAGGCATGATTTGAATATCGGAGATATTCTCTGGTTTTTCCCAGATATTGACATAGTCTGTCACAGCACCTATGAGGCCAATTTTCAAGCCATTTGCAAGTGTCTTTATTTGAGCTGGAAACAGCTGTTTACCTGCCTGGTCTAATACGTTTACCGCAGTGACTTTGGCATTCAGCTGTGCTAAATTCTCTTTTAAAAATGAAAAACCATAGTTAAAATCGTGATTTCCTAGGGTAATGACATCATAGCCACCTGCATTCATCACTTTCGCAATCCCATTATCTGAGCGCTTCTGATTTTGATAATAGTTAATGAAGGGTGAGCCTTGAAAAATATCACCACCATCAATCACAAGCGTATTGTCATCTTTATCAAATGCGTCGATTGCTTGCATGAGGCCCATGGCTTGTACATCATCAGACAAATAATCAGTCGGATAGAGGTAGCCATGGACGTCACTTGTATAATAAATCTTCATCTTTTTCATCAGACAACTAGCCTTTCAATAGATAAGAGCGGATATGATCAGAAATTTGTTCAATCACAAGAATCAAGACAAAGAGTCCGATTAAGATTGAGCCAACTTGTGGCCATTTGTAGGCACTCATGGCAAAAATCATCGGTGCACCGATCCCACCAGCACCAACAAGGCCTAAAATACTGGCATCCCGTAAATTCATATCCAAACGGTAAAGTAAGATAGATAGGAAGTCAGGCATCAGTTGGGGGATAATCCCAAACCGTATTTTTTGGAAGGTCGTCGCACCAGATGCTTCCATAGACTCGATGATTCCCGTATCTAAATCTTCGATTGTTTCGATAAATAGTTTGGAAATCATACCGATTGACATGAGTCCCAAAGTAAGTGCACCAGCAGATGGGCCAGGGCCTGTCACTCGAATAAACATCAACCCATATACAAAAGGTGGCACTGTCCGGATCGTCATGATAAATAAACGAATAATATAGGCTATCCAAGATGGCATGATATTTGTTGCAGATAGAAAGGATAAAGGTACTGCAATGACTGCACCAACAAGTGTCCCTAAAATCGCAATCGCGATTGTTTGTAATAAGAGATAGCCGACACCTGACGTATCTAGTGCAAATAAAAATTTTAAATCCGGATGGAAAATCCCTTTAAAGATATTACCTGCAATTGCTGTGCCTTTTTCAGACATACCAGACATATTCATCACGGTCATCGACCAGATGAAGACACCACATATCACGGCAAATATCATTAAATAATAGGGCCAGCGGCGAGGACTTTGTTCATATTTTGCTTTTATTAAATCTGTCATCACATCCTCCTTAGGTTAACTTGCGACGGATCACTTGACTGATCAGCTCAATCGCAATAACGGTGACAAGTAGGGTCAGTAAAATCATCCCAACACTTGGATAATCACGGTTATTGACTCGGTCATTGAGAATCAATCCGATACCACCTGCACCAACATAGCCAAGGATAGCAGCGTATCTGACATTCCCTTCGAAGTTGAACAGGGTAGTTGACAAATAAATCGGCATGATTTGTGGTGCTATGGCAACTGTGAAGGCTTTGAGTTTTGTTGCACCCATTGATTCCATCGCTTCAAAAGCACCCATATCGACAGTTTCAATCACTTCAAACATTTGTTTTCCCATGTAAGAAAATGAGAAAATAAAGATGGCAAGTGTCCCTGCAAAGGTACCTAGTCCAAAGATATATGTCGCGATAAGCGCCGTCACAAGGGTTGGTAGCGTCCGAAGAAAGGTAAATAGGATGCGAACCACTTTATTAATGACTTGATTGTGGACGATATTACTAGATGCTAGAATAGCAAAAGGAATGGCAAAGACACTCCCTAAAATAGAGCCGATAAAACTCATCTTAATCGTATCTAATAAGGGTTTGACGACTTTTGGTAGGTAGCCTGTGTCAGGTGGGACCATTTTTTTGAGCATATCAAAGAAATTCGCCCCTCTTTCGATGAGCACAGAAAATTGAAAATTGGTAAATTTCAGAGAAAAAATCAAAAGTCCTAGGAAAATCAGCCAGACAATCGGTGTACGTGTCGCCTTTTCATAGACCACTTCACCTGTATCCAAGACTAATTTTTTAGGCTTGAAAATTTTATCATACATATTAAGCCTCTTTTCTGTAAACATCATCTAAGACTTGCTGTGTCACACTACTAGATGGTCCATCAAAAACAATTCTACCCTTTTTAACAGCGATGATACGATCTGTATATTCCAACGCTAACTCCACATGGTGAATATTGATCAAGACGGTTTTATTTAACTCTTTATTGATGCGTTTAAAATCATCCATCACTTCACGTGCCGTTACAGGATCGAGTGCGGCAACTGGTTCATCTGCCAAGAGGATATCTGCATCTTGTGCCAAAGCACGCGCTAATGACACACGTTGCTGTTGCCCACCAGAGAGCTGATCAGCTCTAATGTAGGCCTTATCAAGAATGCCAACACGGTTTAAGGCATCAAGTGCTTTCAGTTTGTCCGCTTTAGAAAACAAGCCAAAACAAACGCTTAAAAAGGACATATTTGGCACACGAGAACTGAGGACATTGCGAATAACAGACACACGTGGTACCAGATTATAAGATTGGAAGATCATCCCAACATTTTTTCGGAATTCACGAAGTGCTTTCCCTTTTAATTGGGCAACATTTGTCTCATTGACCATGAGTGTACCTTCAGTCACATTATTTAGGCCATTAATCGTCCGAATGAGTGTCGATTTACCGGCACCAGACGTCCCAATAATCCCGATGAACTCACCTTGTTGGATTTCAAGATTCACATCTTCAAGACCACGGGTACCATTTGGATAAACTTTTGAAACATTTTCAAACTTAATCATTTAGTGATTACTCCTTATATTACAGTGTTTCGGCGGTGTGCTTGTTTTCTAGCTTTGTCTTACGATGCTTGATTGCTATCACATATCGACATATTTATCATCATAAGGCTATCAACAACCTACCAAAACGCAAGTAAACACGAAAAACAAACAGCCTACATCTGCCTGACTGCTTGTTTTTCTTGTGTTTAGTTATGAACGCTCGCGCTTAGCTTATTTAGCGTTTTTTTGCAACAATTTTTCTGCTGCAAATTCTGATTTGTAATCAGATTCTTTTGCATCTTTATATCCTTCATGTGAGTAAACAGCAAGAATTTTCTTACCATCTTCAGTCTTAGCCATCTCTTTAACCGCTGCTTTCAACGCTTTTTGGAAGTCTGATGTCATTACTTTTGATTGTTTTGAAACCAGGATACCATCGTTATAAATCGCTGGTGTCACACCGATAACATTTGTTTCAGCCCAAATCGACTCTTTTTGACCATAAGTTGTTGTCCAAGCATTGGCGTAATCACGACGTGCATCAGCATACATTGGTAACACATCGATTTGACCTGAAGCAAGACGTGCAAGACCAGAACCATAAGAATCGATTGTCACACTATGTGTCAAATCAGTCACTGTATGTTTGACATTTTCATTCAACCAAAGTGATGGGTAAACATAGCCAGCAGCTGAAGTTGTTGAAGAAAGTCCCCAGTTAGCATCTTTAAGGTCATTCCAAGTTAATTTTTCACCGGCATTGACTTTTTTAGCTAAAGCTTGTCCTTTTTCTGATGGACCTGTCACCAAAATAGACCGATAGCTTGTTGCTTGTTTGTCAGTCTTTTCAGTTGCTTTGCCATCATTCCAATCTTTTGCCTGACTTGAGTCTTTGCTAAGACCGGCACGTGTTGCTGTTAAGATCACATTTACGTCATCTTTATATAAAGCAAAAGTAGAGCCAGGGACACCATAACCAACATCAGCAGCGCCAGAAGCTAGTGCTTCTCCAACTGCTTCATAGTTCGTGCCGACTGTCACATCAACTTTTTTTACAGTATAGCCTTGTTTTTTAAGCTCATCTTTCAACAATGATGCCATCGGTTTTGTTGCAATGGCAATATCATCAGGGTTTCTAGATGGCACAAACGAAATTTTTAAATCATCGATTGTCTTGCTCTCTGATTTTGTATCAGAAGTTTTGCTACCACAAGCTGCTAGTGCTGCGACTGCAAATAAAGCAACGCCTGCTGTAACGAGACCACGTGTAAGTCCTTTTTTCATGAAAATGGATACTCCTCAATGTTTTTTTGTATGATTTTATATGAGAAACAATTGCCTCATATATGACTACTTGTCTAATATATCATACTTTTGAGGTTTTGGTATCTTTTTTTTTCAAAATTTTTTTGATAATTTTCAGACAGCTTAATCTATATAAATTATCTCCCATGTTATATTTTAAGCCATAAAAAAACACCTGTTTTCAAACAAGTGTCCTCTCTATACGTAACTCATATGACTAGCAGGTGCCTAGCAAAGTCCGTCTATAAGCGTTGAGAGTTTCATGGAGTTACTGCCCTTTAACAGGAGTTGATCTTGAGATGATAAGGTGTTTAACAAGTCTTTGAGAAGCGCATCTAAGGCATCTTTCTCATTATCTTTTCGGAAATATTTGACAGCGTCAGGTTCAAATACAGTCATGGCAGCTGCCGCAAGCGGTTCTATTTCCTCACCATACAGATAAAGCAAATCTAATTTTTGAGGATCCAGTGCTGTTATCATCTGGCGATGGAGTTGCTGTGATTGCTCACCTAACTCTTTCATATCAGCCAAGACAGCGATTTTTTTACCATCAGGATTACGATCTATTGTTTGAAATGTTTCTAGTATTAAGCGCATGGCAGTCGGATTGGCATTATAGACATCTGATAAGATATCCGCGCCATTTGAGGCTTTGAGCCACTCAACTCGGTTTTTAGTGAGAACCAAGTCTGCTAATGCCCGCTTGATGTTCTCTGAGCTTACACCCTCCAACATCCCGATGTAAGCTGCAACCATGGCGTTGGTCGCATTAAACTTACCAGGTATTGGAATCATTAATTGTTCATCTAGGAAATTCACCGTAAACCGTAAGGCATCTTTATACTCGTACAAGTCAACAATATGAATATCTGAATCCGCGCCAAAGCGTGTGATTTTCTGATTTTCAGGCAAGTAAGCATTAATAATTTTGTCTGCTGGGGCAATCAATTCACCACCAGGGACTAATCCGTCAACGATCTGCAGCTTACCTTCTGCGATTTTATCTCGTGTACCGAAAAATTCGAGATGACTTTCCCCAATTAAGGTAATAACAGCCAGTTTAGGTTTTGCTAAGGTGGATAAGAGATGGATATCTCCCATATGGTCCTGTCCCATTTCTAGGACAAGCTTCTGCGTGTCTTCTGGCATATGAAGGACAGTGTAAGGCAAACCAATTTGGTTATTATAATTCCCTTGGGTTTTATACGTTCTATAGGTTGTCTCAAGGATTTGTGCCGCCATGTCTTTAGTTGTTGTTTTACCATTACTCCCGGTAATTGCAATGACATCAACTTTTGTTTTCTCTAAATAATAGGCTGCCAATACTTGAAATGCTTGTTCAGTATTCGTAACGAGTATGTGAGGAAAGGCAACTTTTTTCTCAGAGAGTGTCACGACAGCTCCCTTATCAAAGGCTGTTGGGATAAACTCATGGCCATCGCGTGCACCTTTTAATGGCAAGAAAATGTCTCCGTCTTGGATTAACCGACTATCAAATTCAATATTTTTTAGTACAAAGTTAGGATAAACAGAAACGTCATTTTTGGCGCTAACGACACGTGCAAGTTCATGTAAGGTTAAATTCATTGGGTTACCTGATTCTTTTTCATATCTTATATTTTAGCAAAAAAACAACTATTTTTCTTGCATTACTTGTTATTTGTAACTCATATTAGCGAAGTTGTGCTAATGCTCAAGCAGCATGACAACTCATGATCCCTTTACCCATCCCTTGTATTTATCTCATTTTTACCTTTTTTTTACACAAAACTTACATAAGGAGGTAACCAACAGTGTTAAACTAATAAGTGAGGCGGCCAACTCATACCACACAACATCACGCTAAGCATAAAAAGGAGACTGCCAAATGGCACTCACACAGTCACAGCCTACCCCAAAACCACGCTTCCAAATCGAGAAGATTGTCCTTGGTATCGTTGTTTTATTACTGATCATTGGTGCAATTTTTGATAAACCAATTTCTCGCACACTCATGGATCAAAACTCAATTTTTGGTACCGTATTCCAAAACTATAGCCTGATTTTTCCGAGTATTATTATTTTTATGGCTTGCCAAGTTTTATTTTATCGCATTCAAAAATTAGAAAGCAATGCCATCGGCAAATTTTCAGTCATGTTTTTAACAGGCATTGCTGCGATTTATGAAACATGGCAAGCAGTTAAAACCGCCCTTTTTTATACGATTGCTTCACTTAATAACATCAAACATAAAGCGCCTATTGGTGCTGCTAATAACGACGGTGGTGGCAAAGCAGTTTCACCAACCTGGTATTTACCTACATTAATTATCTTAACGCTTATCCTTGTCATCATCGGTTTCGCTTTATGTCATAAATGGCTTGTAGCGAAGGATGAAGCAGAAATGCAACGTCTCACTTATGTTGCCCTAGCGGCTATCGTTGCTGTATTTGCAGCCGATACGATCGTTAACAGCATGAAGGCACTATGGGGACGTATGCGCCCTTATGAAATGAATCAGGGCTGGACTAATTTCACCTCATGGTTACAAATTAATGGTGAAAATGGTCATAAATCATTCCCATCAGGCCATTCACAAGAAGGCTGGATAGCCCTTCTCCTTCCCTTGTTCGTTTCACCAAAACTGGGGAATAAGCGCCGCAACACCTTTATCTTCGCTGTTGTCTTTGGCTCTCTAGTCGCTATTTCACGACTTAGACTTGGTGCGCATTTCCTAAGTGATGTGACAATGGGGTCATTTATCTCGATTGTTGTCATCTATGCAGTCGCTAGACTCTTAAACGAAAAACTCATGGGAGATCCTCTCCACTAATCAATAGCTAGTAAGAAAAAAACCGATGTCAATAGGCACGGTTTTTTGTCTTTCTTTGATAGCCTTATCAGGCATGATTTTTTCTATTCCAGATAAAGGCATATCTAGTTAAAATCAGTAAACCAACAATCCAAACTAACATCGCTAAAATACTGATATCAGTGAGTGCTAAGTGACCTGAGTTCATAAATATATTCGTATTTGCACCAACAAAAGATAGACTAATCAGGTGTGATAAGTAGGTATTTTGAACAAAATCTGGTAACATGGCTAGCACTAGCGCAATCATCGTTATCCCAAATCCAAAGAGTGTAGCCTGGGTTTGATTCTTAGTGAACAGTGCGATAGATAAATTAGCTAATATAAATATAACGCAGGTGCCTATGGCGATGAATAAATAAAGGGGCCAATTTGGCAGACTAACTCTAATCAAAAAAGGGAAGATAAGGCATGACCCTATCGATAGGATAAAAGGAAAAATAATGATGGAGATAATGTATTCTTTTAACGTTACACCAGCTAAAATAAGCGTTCGTAAATTTTTCTTTTCCTTTTCCTCACTTACCATGATTGACACAAAGCAACCCGATGTCATGCTATAGATGAAATTTAAAACAAAGTTTAAGAACAACAATTTACCTTGATATTGTGGGATAAACGATACAGGTAGAAAGTAGCCAATCGGTATGCCGATACACAGATAAAGCAAGACTTTATTTGCCATCAGATAGTGCCATCTTAACCAAAGTAAACTTTTTAAGCGATCTAATTTAGTCATTCTCAAATTTCTCCCCCGTTAGCTGAATAAAGATAGAGGCCAAAGTGGCTTCAGATGTATGGATACTTGAAATATGCTGTGCCAAGTAGTTTGCTGTCTCTTCTTGGGGGACGGTGATACTTTTGCCATTTTCAAAACGAATCACGACCTTGCCTTTATCACTATATTTGTCGATGACTGCTTGAGGCGCACCTGCTTCTATGATTTTGCCTTGATACAGTAGCGCTATTTCATCACATATTTCTGTCGCTTCAGTCATATCGTGCGTTGTTAAAAAGATGGTCACACCTTTGTTTTTTAATTCAAGTAACAGACGGTGTACTTCACGGGATAATGTAGGATCCAAACCAGAGGTTGGCTCATCTAAAAATAAGAGCTTAGGTGTATGCAAAACAGCTTGGATTAATAGCAACCTTTGTTTCATGCCTGTTGATAAATCGATGGCTTTTTTGTTCTTGTCATCAAACAAGTCTAAGCGCCTTAGTAACTGATCTAGATAGTCCGTCGACACATGATGAAACTTAGCAAAAAACAAGAGATTTTTATAGATAGAGAGCCGTTCATAAAAGCCGATGGTATCACTCATGATCCCAATGTCAAGGAGGTCATCACTTCCTATCTGTCTGCTATCTTTACCCAATACCCAGGCTTGGCCACTATCTTGTGTCAACTGGCCAGTCAAGATATTAATCGTTGTTGATTTTCCAGAGCCAGATGGCCCTAAAAAACCAAATATCTGTCCCTCGGAGATGGTAAAGCTGATATCATCAACTGCCATTCTGCCATTAAATGCTTTCGTCACATGCCTTAGTTCAATCATTTACTGCTACCTTACCTAGCTTACTAGTCAGTTTTGTATGCTATTATCCTATCTTTAGTCTATTAAACTTCTTCATTATAACAAATTCTTTTATTTCAAGCTATTGATAGCCTATAAACAATAAAACCACTATCAGACTAGACTAGTGGTCTTATTATCTATTTAAAATAAGCAAGCCTTCTATAATAAAGTTGCTCTTATCTCGAACCCACTATCCCTTAATTACTTGATAGAGGGCAATAATCTCTTTGGCCAAATCGACGAAAGCGATGCCTGTCATCAAATGATCCTGGGCATGTACCATATAAATAGAGACATCAACTGCTTCTCCATTTGCGGCTTTAGTTAACAGCTCTGTCTGACCGTGATGGGCTTTGACGATGGCCTCATTTGCTGCTTGAATCGCACTATCAGCTTTTGTAAAATCACCTGCTTTAGCGGCTTGAATCGCTTCAATCGCTGAAGACTTAGCCTCGCCGCCATACATAATCAGTGGCATAATGACAGCCATCTGTTCATCGTTCATCGTGTTCCCTCCTTATAATACCTCGCCATTTGATGCAATCACTTGTTGGTACCAATCAAATGATGCTTTCTTACTGCGGTTTAATGTGCCATTTCCCTCATTGTCTTTATCAACATAAATCATGCCATAGCGTTTTTTCATCTCACCTGTGCCAGCAGACACAAGGTCGATAAAGCCCCAAGGTGTATAGCCGATAAGTTCAACCCCATCGATGTCAACTGCATCTTTCATCTGCTCGATATGCGCCTTCAGATAGGCAATGCGATAGGTATCTTGAATCTTACCATCTACTACCTCATCTACAGCACCAAAGCCATTTTCGACGATGAAAAGGGGGAGTTCATATCTTTCGTTAAACCAGTTCATAACATAACGTAGACCAAGGGGATCTATTTGCCAACCCCAGTCACTCGCCTCAACATAAGGATTTCGAATGAGTTCTTTAGCTTCATCGTAGTCAAATCCAGCGCCATTATCCGTATCTTTGACAGCAAAACTCATGTAATAAGAGAAACCGATATAGTCGACAGTCCCTGCTGCTAGATCTTGCTTATCAGTCTCAGTCATATCTAATGTAAAACCACGACGCTTGAAGTAAGCCGTGATGTAGCTTGGATAATGCCCTCGAACATGTACATCACTAAACCAATAGCGTCGTTGCATGGCGACTTGTGCCTTCATGATATCTCGTGGCTTCATCGTTGCTGGATAAATCGGACACATGGCAATCATACTACCAATTTGAAAATCAGGATTAATCTCATGGCCAATTTTGACGGCACGTGCACTGGCAACCAACTCATAGTGGGCTGCTTGGTACATGACAGGTTCACGGTCTTCATCTGCTTCAAATTTTAAGCCTGAGTTTGTAAATGGTGCAAAGTCATCTACATAATTCGCTTGGTTATTAATCTCATTAAATGTCATCCAATAAGTCACTTTATCTTTGTAGCGCCTAAATACGGTCTCTGCAAAATGAACAAAGAAGTCGATCACTTTACGATTGCGCCAGCCACCATATTCAGTGACTAAATGATAAGGCATTTCAAAGTGTGATAGGGTAATGACTGGTGCGATACCATGTTTCAAACATTCATCAAACAAGTCGTCATAAAACTGTAGGCCAGCTTCATTAGGCGCTTCTTCATCTCCCTTTGGAAAAATACGCGTCCAGGCGATAGATGTTCGAAAGCAGGTGAGACCAAGTTCTGCAAATAAGGCAATATCTGCTTTATAGCGATGATAAAAGTCAATTGCTTCATGATTGGGGTAGTTCTCACCGGGTAAGACACCATCTGTAATACGACGCGCCACACCATTTGCCCCGACCGTCATCACATCAGCGACCGAAACACCTTTACCGCCTGCTTGCCAGCCACCTTCGAGTTGGTGAGCTGCTACGGCACCACCCCATAAAAAATCTTTTCTTAATGTCATTTTTTCCTCCATCTAAATGATGCTCATTTTCTTTAAAATTGACTATCGTTATACTTTATTATTTGCTGCTACATTTTCTTGCTCTTGTTTAACAGTAATTTGATCCATTTTTTTAGCAAATGGTAAATAAATGAGGAAAGTCATCACTAGACAAACTGCTTGTAAAACTGCTGCTTGCCAACCGTTTACTAAAAATCCAGAAATAATTGGTGGTGTTGTCCATGGTACAACCACGCCACCAAACATCGGTACCAATCCGATATAAATCGCAAAATATGTCAATAATCCTGATGCGACTGGTGCAACTACAAATGGCAAGAACATGATTGGATTCATTACAATCGGCGCAGCAAATATCACTGGTTCATTAATATTGAAAAGACTAGGGACAATTGATAATTTGCCAAGCTCTTTATATTGACTTGATTTTGCTAACGTGACCATGAATAAAACCAAGCCTATTGTCATCCCTGCTCCAGTTACAGTCATATACTGATCAAGAAATTGTTGTGTTACAATCTTACCACCATTTGCAAGCGTCAAAGCTTTACCAGAATCTAGAATCACTTTATTATCAACTGAATTAGCTGTCAATAATGGTCCCATAATACCGCCAACAATGGTTGAGCCATGTATGCCTAGGAACCAAAACATGGGAATGAGTAGCCCCATAATAATGACACCAGGTAAGGTAGATGTCACGCCTTGTAATGGCGTCTGTAGTACTTTATAAATCCAGTCAAAGAATGTCGTTTGAAATTTATCAAAAATGATGTAAACAATTAATGTGATTGAGACAATCGCCACACCTGGTATTAAGGCTGTAAATGACCCCGCCACATTAGGTGGCACACCCTCAGGCATTTTGATGCGGATGTCATGTTTAATAAACCAAGCATAAGTCGCACCAACAAATAGACCGACAATAATCCCAACGATCATGCCTTTACCGCCAGTCCACTCTTTATTGATGACATTCCCAATGATGTTACCACTATTTGTCTCTGTCATTTCTGAACTCATGAGTAAGATAAAGGATGCCATCGCGATCATTCCTGCTGGTAATGTTTCTGCTATCCCTTGTTCCTTGACATAACAAATGGCAATCCCCATTGCCCCAAATATTGCCATCAAGGCAAATGTTGCACCATATGCTTGATTAAAGTAAGGCGTTAAGCCAGCATTATCTAGGGCAACACTGACGGCCTTGATTGGAAAATTGGCGAGTAGTAAAAAGATTGAGCCAATAATTGAAAAGGGCATGGTGTAAAGCATCCCATTTCTAAAGCCAACCATGGGCTTAGTTGAGACAAACCGCATCACCTTTGGTATTAATGTCTCATTGATAAATTCCTTCATGATAGATACTCCTCTTAAATTAATTAACGACAGCTAGATGGTAAGCGCTTACTTGATTATCAGTATAACTTATCTTCTAGAAATAATAAATAGGATTTGTCCATCTTGAAACGCGTTACACTGATTGAAACAAAAAAAGTTAAGCTACTTAAATTGAGCTTAACTTTTTTGATTGATTGATGCTTTGGGTCTTAACATGATGTGCCATTATTTCTAGCAAGGCAAGCACTGGTAGCTGTGTTGTTAGCTTTATGGCTGTTGTATAAGCAAACTCATCTATCATATAGTAAGAGAAGTTAAAATCCGACATTTTTGAAATCGTCGATGCATCATCATTCGTTATCGATATGATCTTCGCCCCATTCTTTTTAAACCGATCTAGCTGTTCGATCACTTCGCTTGTTTCACCTGAAACTGATAGGACAATCATACAAGACTGTTGATAACTATCCCTTGGGATTGGTAAATACGGGTCTGTAATGACGAAGGACTGGATTCCCACATTATTAAAATATCTATAACCATATGCTGCTAATGCACCACTAGTCCCTATCCCCATAAAGGTCGTATAGTGACTAGATTCAATCATTTGACAAGCCTGTGACAACTTTTCTTGAAATGCATCGCCAGTTAGGCCTTTTAAAAAAGCATTCAACTGTAAGAAATTGGCATAATAGCTTTCCAAAGAGGTCTCAACCTGATTAGGCTGCATGATATAGAATTTAAGCTCTGAAAATCCAGTAAACCCTAGATGTCGACAGAATCTAACAATCGTTGCGGTTGATACATGGGTCAACTGTGCAAACTCTCTTATGGTCATTTGACTCACATCGGTTATATGATCTGTCAAGTAGTTGTAAATTTGAAACTCAGTCTCATTTAATTTCTTGATTTTCTCGATTTGAAACACAAACATCCCCTTTTTTCCCGAGGCTAGCTTGCTATCGAGTATCAATTTTTAAGCTAACATTAACTTTGTAATTTACTTTCACGACTGTCAAATGCTGCGATTGCTAGACCAACTAATTTCTCAATCAAATCACCATAGGTTAAGCCCATATTTTCCCATAAAAGAGGATACATAGAAAACTGAGTGAAGCCTGGTATGGCATTAATTTCATTCAAATAGAGTTGATTATCAGGTGTCATGAAAAAGTCACAGCGCGATAGGCCTGTCCCAGCAACTGCACGATAGGCAATTTCCGCAAACTCCCGCATTTTTGCTATCGTTTCGTCAGGAATTTCTGCAGGAATGGCCATGGTAATTTGATTATCGATATACTTGGACTGATAGTCATAAAAGGCGACATCTTTAACCACCTCACCTGGTAATGTCGACGACACATCTGAATTACCAAGTATGGCCACTTCAATTTCACGCGCGTTAACCCCCTGCTCGATCAGAATCCGATTATCAAATTTGATGGCTTCATCGATTGCGCTTGGTAAGTCTGCCGCTGTTTCAACTTTAGAAATGCCGACAGAAGAACCCATGTTAGCTGGTTTAACAAAGACAGGATAACTTAGCTTATCATTAACTTCTGCTATCTTCTGCTCAATCTCGGATAAGTCAGTCAGTGCCACATAAGGTACCTGTGGGACATGAACAGACTCAAAAACATGTTTGGCCATGATCTTATCCATGGTCACACTAGCTGATGTGATACTAGGACCCACATAAGGCATCCTAAGAATTTCGAGGAATCCTTGAATAGACCCATCTTCGCCCATCGGCCCATGAAGGATTGGGAATACTACGGCATCTTTTTCATAAATACTAGCCGGTGACACAAAATCAGATGCACCACTTGTCGCATTCGTCATTAACTTGGTCCCAACTTGGGGTGTCTCAGTAAAAGACTGGGTTTTGATGAAGTCACCTGCTTGTGTGATAAAAAAAGTATGCACCACAAATTTAGCATAATTTATAGCAAAAATAACACTCTCAGCTGATAGTACGGATACCTCTCGTTCAGCACTACGCCCACCATATAGTAAAATCAAAACTTGTTTTGTCATCTTATCTCCTTGAAATCATATCGTCTTTCTTATTATATCATAAAAACAATCGTGCTATCTTTTACGCCTACAGATAATCATTACTTTCTACGTCATGATAAACCTTGTTAAGTAGGGGTCACCTGCATAAATCAAATAAGGTTTACGCTATAAAAAAAGTGGTGAGCCCGCTTAGTGGGCTTACCAACTCTCTTGTTTTTTCCAGTTATTCGGTGGGACTTGTCTAAATAGCTTATATTTCTTGACGATTTTCCACTGCCTTGCTTAGCGTCACCTCATCAGCATACTCAATATCACTCCCAACGGCGAGTCCTCTTGCCAGACGTGTCACTTTAATCCCTGCAGGCTTGATCATCCGAGCCAAATACATGGCCGTAGCCTCACCATCACTGGTTGCATTTGTGGCGATAATAATCTCTGTTACCTCACTATCCATTAACCTTGTAATCAAAGTTTTGACGTTAATATCATCTGGACTCACACCATTCATGGGACTAATCGTGCCATGTAAGACATGATATAGACCAGTATATTCCCTAATTCTTTCCATAGCAAGGACATCTTTTGATTCCTCTACTACAAAAATAGTCGTCTTATCTCTTGCATCATCGGTACAGATATTACAAGGATCCGCATCCGTCAGATTACCGCAGATACTACAAAAATGAAGATCTCGCTTTGCTGACAAGAGATTTGCCGCGAAGGCATTTACGTCATCATCTGACATCCCTATGGTATAAAATGCCAGTCTAGTCGCTGTTTTTTGACCGATACCTGGCAGTTTTGCATAAGACTCGATGAGCTTAGCAATTGGTTCTGGATAATAAGCCATCGTTGTCCTCTTCTATATATATATTTCTATTTAAAGTGATTGTCCTATTTCTTAGTTTGTTAACATTCTCATCTAATTTTGTGATAAAACAGACGCTCTAGTCAAGCATGTCAACTTAGTGTAACTGTGCTAATAAGCTATCCGGTACTTGCCAATAGCCGATACGACCCCTACTACCAGAAAAACATAGATACAGTTTATCATTTTTTAGTTGCAATACCGACGCTTGTAAAACAAGTGACTGATCAGCACTTTCGTTCAGATACAGTTCATTAATAGACTTACCCTTTAGAGAAGCTTCCGCTGTTTATTTATCGGATATCTGACAGCCTTTTTCATTGATTGTCCATCCTTGTATCGTCCTATTTGAACCCATACATTGTATTGTACAGATTAACAATGTCTCTGGTCATATCTTGATTGGCATGGGTAGTTACCCCACCATCTTTGATGATTGTATCTGGGATCATCACACCAATCGCAATTTGTGGCTTATCTGATGGGGCATAGGCGACCACGTTATTAACTGATGTATAAACTTGGTTGCCAGCTGCATCTAATGTGAAGGTCTCTGATGTACCTGTCTTGGCATTAATACTCACACTAGCACCATTCATGACATCTTTACCAGTTGCCATGTTACCACCGTGGGTTACCTGATACATACCTTGTTGCAGTAATTTGATATTGTCCTGAGAGATGGGGATGGTATTGAGCGTTTTTGAGGCAATCGTTTTCTCTAATTTGCCCAATGGGCCGTCTGCTGTACTCCCATAAATACCATCGACAAGGCGTGGGGTAACGCGTTTGCCGTCGTTTGCAATCGTTGCAGCATACTGTGCCAATTGCATCGGTGTATACGTATCGTACTGACCAAAACTTTCATCTAGATAATTGGCTGCATCTGCATCTTGTCCAATAAAGCCATTTGAAGAACCTGGTATATCAATACCCGTTGCCACACCTAGTCCATACTCTCCATAAGTTTTCCGCATTTTTTTAAATGAATCATCTAGTTTAGAGGTAAATATTGTCATGCCTGGTTGATAGGGCTGACCCATGATATTTAGCGCTGTTTGAATCATATAGGTATTCGAAGAATACTCTAGGGCTTGAACAGCAGTAATAGGTGTTACTCGGCCATTTGTAAACCAGGATTGTTTGGTTGGAGAGCCTAGGATATTAATCGGTTGGTCGTTCAGAACTTGGTTGCCAGACAGGACATTATTTTCCCATCCCGCAGTAATTGTACCCATTTTGACCACAGAACCTGGTGGAAAGCCACTTTGAATTGTGCCTAGTGCATCGTCGGTAATTTGACCCGTTTTTTTGTCATGCGCAATCCCTGCCATCGCATAAATCCCACCTGTTGAGGGATTCATTACCACTGCATAAGCACCTTGGGAAAGTGCACCATAGCCTTCACGCTGTAGGGCATCAAAATTACGTTTCAAAATATCTTGTACACCTTGCTGAAATTTCGAATCAAGTGTTAGTTTGAGATTATTACCTGCCTCACCCTTTACAAGGGTCTCCTCTTTCTTAACATGTCCTTGTTTATCCACGATGACGCGCTTAACAGCATTCGTTCCATGCAAGGCATCTTCATAGCCTTTTTCCAGATAAGAGGTCCCTACACGATCGTTACGTGAGTAACCTTTTTTAAGGTAAGCCGCTAAGTCTTCCGCTGGAATCCCTGTCTTTTCACTTGTCACCGTACCTAAAATACTGGTCAGCGTTGGGTCATGGTATTCTCTTTCCCAAGTGCTACCGACTGAGATACCTTTGAAGTAGCGCTCATTTTCAGCAATTTTTGCTTGTTGTTCAGCTGTAAAATCACCTGATGCGATGATCGTCGTCGCAAAATTAGATGTCGCATTCATTTTTTTATAGAGCATGGCAGCGATCTGGGTATCCAAATCAAATGTACTCTCTGCTTTTGTCACTTTTTTTACATATTTTGCATAAAGTTTGCCTTCATCTAATCTCTCGCCAGTTTTCTTGTTGATAAGCTCTTTATCAGGGACACGACTTTGTACTTTAGAAAAGTTCTCTGGATCCGCTAGGAAGAAATCAATCCGATCACGCTCAGTTAAGCTGTCTGTTGAGACCGACTCTGGAATCACACTGACTAATTTAATGGCAACCTGGCGCATCATTTCTGCCGACATCATATTTGTACGTGTAAAGTTTATCGTCTGAACTGACTTGTTGCTGACCATGGGAGTGCCAGTCGCGTCAAATATTTGTCCTCTTGCCGTCCCTTCTGTCACAGTCGACATAGAACCCGACGTTGCAAGTTTCTTATCATAAAAGCCTTTATCTGCGATTTGCATCTGATAAAGTCTACCAATTAATACTAGAAACAGGGCAAAAATGATAAAGAACAAGACATTAATGCGCTTTAATATAGCTTTTGATGGGTTCTCTAACACGTGGGGTGTCTTATTATTTGTTAACTTTTTTTTAGATTTCATTAGTACCATTATACGATAATTTAGAGTAAAAAAAAACTGCTAATCTCGATAAGCTGATCTTTTTCAAAAGGCAGATGATACATTATTTAGCAATAGATCCTGGTATAATAGGCAAAAAACAAAAAAAGCGTAGGAAATAATTCCCACGCTTTTTTTCTATAGCCGTTTGCTTATTTAACTTCTTTAAAAATAACATTACTTAAA
>wild_sample_2__coassemble_173_pt1 | contig 30966 bp, 20 predicted proteins | sample wild_sample_2__metabat2_low_PE_002 | metagenome-assembled genome bin wild_sample_2 | reverse complement strand
TGTCTTTGGGCCGTGTCTCAGTCCCAATGTGGCCGATCACCCTCTCAGGTCGGCTATGTATCATCGCCTTGGTAGTCCATTACACTACCAACTAGCTAATACAACGCGGGTCCATCTCCTAGTGTACCAATTGGTACTTTCAAATATTAAACATGTGTTTAATATTGTTATGCGGTATTAGCTATCGTTTCCAATAGTTGTCCCCCGCTAAGAGGTAGGTTACCCACGCGTTACTCACCCGTTCGCTACTCTTCATTCTGATACAAGTACCAGAAATCATCGTTCAACTTGCATGTATTAGGCACGCCGCCAGCGTTCGTCCTGAGCCAGGATCAAACTCTCATTTAAATGAGATGATGTAAACATCATCTAGCTTTTGTTTTTTTGTCCGTTAATTTCTTAACGATTTATTGTCGAATTGACAGTTTGTTATCTATTGCTAAACAACAAGCCTGCACTTGGTTATTATTCTGTATTATTCAGTTTTCAAAGGTCTATTTTGTTTAAGTTGTTCTTACGAGACAACTACTTAATTCTACCAGAAGTTTTTGTTGTTGTCAACTACTTTCGAAAAGTTTTTTTATTTTCTTTTCAATCGTTCGCTTCCGGCGTTTTTTAGTACTTTATTATCTTATCAAATACTGACTTAACTGTCAACACCTTTTTTACATTCTTTTTACTTTTTTATTGCTTTCATGTGTCACTCATACATCAACTTAGTTAATTAGGGTATATTTCAAGCCCTTTGGGGTAGGTCCATCCTTTTATCAAAGTTTCTATTTTATAATTGAGCTAGTACTAAATTGGGAGACTTACAGCAAAGAGGGAGAAAAATATGGAGACTTTAGAAACCATGCTGAAAAACATTGAACCTATTATTATGAATTGTCAAAAGATGGCGAAAATACCTTCCTGGGATATTGACGATTATATGCAGGAGGGGAGGATCATTGCATTAGACTTGTATAATCAGCTAGCAGAAAGAATGGAGACGGATGAGGTGAACTTTTACGTCTACTTCAAAGTCAGATATACCTGTTTCTTGATTGATACTTACCGTAAGACAAATGCCTTTAAAAGAAAATTTGACCAACCGATTTACTTAGATGTATCCGAAGCATTTAATCTGTATGATCATAAGCAGAATGTCGCTGATAATGTCATGTATACTTTATTGCATCAGGAGATTCTAGACATCTTAACGCCTGTAGAAATTCAAACGCTAAACGCACTAAAAAGGGGAGAAAAGGTCGACCGCAATAAAAAATTTAGGATTAAAAAGAAGATTATCAACTATATTAATCAGATTTTCTAGAAAAACCTAACAAACAAGTTACGATATGATAGATTGGTGTTTTAAAAAGAGAGGCCTTCGTCATGAGGGCCCCTCTCTTTTTTTATGTAGCACAAGGTAAGTGAGTCAATGTTTTATAAATTTGTCATAAGCTCACTTGATATGCAAATCTCATCACTAAACCAGCAATCAGAAATCCAGTCCGTGATCAGATGCTTTAAAGCATCCTTAGATAACAAAAAACGCTATCCTCAGATAACGTTTACTTAGCTCCGCTTGCAAGACTCGAACTTGCGACATCATGATTAACAGTCATGCGCTACTACCAACTGAGCTAAAGCGGAATATGGCTTGGCACCGACCTTATCTCACAGGGGGCAACCCCCAACTACTTCCGGCGTAATGAGACTTAACTACTGTGTTCGACATGGGAACAGGTGTATCTCTCATGCAATAAGCACCAAACTTATCTCGAATATCTAAACTTACGTTTGAACATTCAATGGGCACAAGTGGACTCGAACCACCGACCTCACGCTTATCAGGCGTGCGCTCTAACCAGCTGAGCTATGCGCCCTAATTTTCGTTTTTTATCTACTGATAACGAATTTAGGATGTATTAATTAAGGAACTAAACCATTTTTTTCAATAAAAAAATGGTGAAGCGGGTGACGAGAATCGAACTCGCGTAGTTAGCTTGGAAGGCTAAGGTTCTACCATTAAACTACACCCGCTAAATTCATTATGGTCTTCCATAATTATGGCGCGAGACGGAATCGAACCGCCGACACATGGAGCTTCAATCCATTGCTCTACCAACTGAGCTACCGAGCCAAGGTTTGTTTAATTTTAAAATGTAACTAGACATTTTAACGGTCCCGACGGGAATTGAACCCGCGATCTTCGCCGTGACAGGGCGACGTGATAACCGCTACACTACGGGACCTACTGATTTGAATATTGCGGGAGCAGGATTTGAACCTACGACCTTCGGGTTATGAGCCCGACGAGCTACCGAGCTGCTCCATCCCGCGATAATTTTATATTAGGAATCATATTCCCAAAGGAGGATTAGGGATTCGAACCCTAGCACGCTTTTACACGTCTGACGGTTTTCAAGACCGTTCCCTTCAGCCAGACTTGGGTAATCCTCCATAAATAGTCCGTACGGGATTCGAACCCGTGATACCGCCGTGAAAAGGCGGTGTCTTAACCCCTTGACCAACGGACCAGGGTTTGTTAACTTTTTGAGATACCTCAATCAGCAACAAAAATAATTATATCGTAATTCTGAACTTTCGTCAAGTGCTTTTTTGATTTTTTTTTTATATGTTTATTTTTTACTTAAACATCCCTTTAAACATAGGGCTTACAGAGCCCAATGTTTCATACCACCATTATTGAAAAGATAGACGGCACCATTTATTTGAGCATCTACATCACCATCATATCCTGGATAATTCGGGGCTAACTGAAATAAACCATAATAACCAATAGTATTTTTTATCGATGATAACCAGCCGCTTTCTCTGGAGATGATGTAATCCCATTGACTAGCAGAAACACCAGTTCTAGATTGTAGTTGTGATAAAACATATGTTCTATCTTCTTTCGATAAGCCACCTGGTACAACCTTATTACCATTATCTACCGCAACAGTATCTGAACGAGTAGTCGATTCGCCTGGATTTGGTGTAGCACTTTGAGTTGAAAGAGGGGTTACTTCTTCTTTAACAATATAAGATTTCAGAAATTTTAAATGTTGCCCTGAATAGAGTTGATCTTGGGATTTCAACTTACTTTGTTGCATAATAGAGGCAACTGATGTTTTAAATTTTTCACTTACTAGTGATAGAGAATCACCATCTTGTACAATATAGTCGACTTCATCAGATTCAGACAAGGTGTCAACTGCTACTATAGGGGCGGTCTCAGAATTTACTGGGGATTTAGTTTGACTAGTCACACTTGAAGATTTGTTATTTTCAAACTGTGATGTAGGGGCGTGTTTATACGTGACCTGACTAAATGTTATTGATGTAGGTCTGTTTTTTTGCGTTTCAGCTTCATATTTTGTACCACTACCCAAAATAAAGAATATTGTGATGCCGAAGGCTAATCCGGCTATACCAATAATTGTAAGTAGGGCAAACAAGATCTTATGAGATTTCTTAAATGTGTTATTTTTAGTTAATATAGACATATACCTAATATTCTAACATGAATAAGCAACAAAAAAAGCCTTGTTACAGACTCTTCATAAAATGTTATCTAATTGTAATGCTATGGTTTCCCTTTAACTTTTGATACCTGATTCAACCCCTTAACAACTAAGTCAAGATATTGACTTGATACGTCTGGTTTTCCACCAAAATGGATTTTGTCCGCCCATAACTCGTTTTGTAATGGTGAAATATAGGCTGCCCAATCTACAATCACAACCCATGGATATTGTTTTGTCATTTCCCTTAATTGTGCATTAAACTGATTTAAAACACCCATATTATTCCCATCAAATGGTGTTACAAATACAATTCGGCTGCCTTTAGGACTTTCGCTTATAATTTTTTGAACATCAGTAATCATATCTGCTGTAACATTTGCACCTGCAGAAATTACAATATAGCTACCAATGGTCTTCTCTTTTACCTTCTGAGCAAAAAGTTTATAGATATTGTCGTAATTCCGCCCAACTTCAGCACTCACATCAGCATCTGGTAGAATGGTTGTCAGATAGGGAACCACACCTACCATGACTGAATCTCCAAGAATTGTCTGAGTTGCATTTAACACATCATCAGATGTCGTTTCTACATCCTTTAAGACAGTTTGCTTCAATTGTAAATCTGCACTGGATAAAAATCCCAGACTAGCATTTTGCCATGCTGTATTAGCAAAAATACCTTTTCCTGTATCAACCAAATTTTGTGCCAATTGTCCCTGTTTATCAAGTTTAGTCATGGTTTGACTAATTTGTGCTTCATTAATACTTTGCTCAATTTTTGATAGTTTAGGCGCAGATATTGCGATGACGAGACATATAAGAGACAATGCTCCAACTCCAGCATAAAATAATTTTTCCTTCATAAATGTCGGTAGCGCTTTGCCATGAAAGTAAGGTTCGACCCCATAATAAACAAGACAGGCAAACAGTAATGAGATGAAAAAACTTAATATACCCGCGATAAAAACTTGGTTAATAAAATGAGAAATAATCAACCATACCGGCCAATGAAATAGATAAACACTGTAAGAAGTATCTGCTAAAACTGTTAATCCTTTAGGTTCATCTATAGTCGTCCGCTCATGTAAAATACGGAACTGAACAATTAATAGAGCTGCCATCAGACTTGATAAGATGAGATTCGTTCTAATCGTCCAAGTACTTTCAAACTTACCAAATATAGTCAAGAACAACAAGACACCACTAGCTAGAATAGTCCCTAATACCCATTTTTTCAGCGGATAGCTTGCAAAGAACGCTTTTTTTTCAGGTTCAATCTTAATACCAAAGAAGACCGCAGTAATTGCGCCTATAAAGAATGGGAACATGTGTGTACTAAAAGAAAAATAACTGTAACTTAAATAGTGAGGATCGAAGGTCAACTGAAGTCTGATAATCGAAAACACTGCCAAAAAAAGACTGACAATAAGTACCAAAATCTTTGTATAACCAATTAAAAACTTATCTTTTTGCTTAAAATGCTTAAGAAGTAGCACAATGCCTAGCAGGATGACGCCCCATATTAAATAAAATATAAACTCTAGTGATAATGTCCAGGTATGGACAAAAAGTTTAGGTGTCTGTTGTGCTTCATATGATGAGCCAGATAATATCTCAAATCTGTTTGTCGCGAAACCAATCGCAGCTGATACTTGTTTAGCTAAATTTGCTCTAAAATCAGATGGTAGCAGTAGTGAGAATGGTAATACCACCATAATCATCATAACTAGTGGTGGAAATATTCTTAAAAATCGTCTTTTATAGTACTTTAATATATCAAATGTCTGTGATTTTTCAAGCTCGATAAAGAATAATGACGTGATCAAATAACCTGAAAAAACAAAAAAGATATCAACACCAATAAAACCGCCTGGGAACTGTTTTACAAAAAAATGATAAAACAAAACCAGAACAAGGCCGATAATTCTAACTAATGAAAACCATTTAATTCGCATTTTGAGGCACTCCAAACTTGAATTTTCTGTCCATTGTTTCTCCTAAAATCGTTGTATAGATACCCTGACCATTTGGTAAGCCATTTTTCCAACTCCCTTTGTAGCTTGCTTTGTTAGAAAATAGCATGTCACCTTGCCAAGTACCAGCAAATCGCCAACTGCCAGTATAAGAAAAATCAGTTGTCTTGGTCGTATACTGATCAGCATTTTTTGTAATCACTGTTTTATCGACAAGTGTTACAGTCGTCTTATTTTCTGTCTTTTGCGTTACAGCGTAGCCATCTTTTTTTTGATAGGTAACAGCACCATCGATTTTACCTGATTTAAATTTTGCGGTTAATTGATTGCCTGATTTATCTGATACGACGGCATTTCCAGAAAAGTTGCCATTTTCCATGCCACCTTTATAGACAAATGTTTTATCCAATGACGTCTGACTTGCATTTTTGGAAAATGTAATGACATCAGTTGCATAAAGATAAGCCAATAAAATCACAAAAAGACTAGCAAAAATAGCCAGTGTCTGATGCTGGAATTTAACTTCTTTTTTGACGACCCTTACGCTAGATTCTTCAAAAGCATCATCGATTTCGTCACTAGATTCCGACTGCTCATCATTTTTCACCTTAAGTTTAGGTTGCTCTGAAATAGCCAGTTCAGCTTGTCTTTTTAACTCCAGAGCCGCTACTTTTTCTTTAAATGTTTGACCCATTTGTCCATTTTTCCTCAGCTATAATGACTTTCATTATACCATACACATAACAAAAAATCAGACATCAACGTCTGATTTTTGCTTAACTATCTTGAGATTCAAGGTGATCTACATCAGCCTCTTTTTTATCAACTTCTTGTTCATTTACAGCCTTTAACGTTTCCTCAAAAGTAGCTGGCTCAACTGTTTCGTCTTCTGCTGAATCCGCAGTTGGCATCTTACCAGTTTCAAACAATGATTTGATTTGACGCGCATCCAGTGTTTCATGCTCAAGCAAAGCTAGTGCAATTGCTTTGTGTTGTTCACGATGACTTTCGATAATCTCATGTGCTTTTTCATGTGCTTCATTGATGATATTGCGTACTTCTTCATCAATCGCTTGTGCAGTATATTCACTATAGCCCTTGGTTTGACCATAGTCACGACCAATAAAGACAGCTTGAGAATTACCTTCAAGTGTCACAGTCCCTAGTCTTTCAGACATACCATACTGTGTGACCATGCCACGAGCTAGTTGCGTTGCTTGCTCAAAGTCATTTGATGCACCAGTCGTAATCGCATTAAAGATGATTTCTTCTGCAGTACGACCACCCATGAGACCAGCTAAACGCTCTTGCATGTCTTCTTTAGACAACAAGAATTGATCTTCTTTTGGTAAAGAAATCATGTAGCCTCCCGCACGACCACGGGGAACAATCGTCACTTTATGAACAAAGCTAGCATTTGATAAGACGAGACCAACAATTGTGTGACCAGCCTCATGATAGGCAACCATCTCACGTTCACGATCAGAAATACGCTTATCTTTCTTAGCAGGACCAGCAATCACACGATCTTCTGCTTCATCAATATCAGATGCATCGATAATTTTTTTGTTACGTCTAGCTGCAACGAGTGCTGCTTCATTAAGGACATTCTCTAAATCTGCACCAACAAAGCCTGGTGTCTGTTGTGCCACAACTTTTAAGTCAACATCTGCTGCCAGCGGTTTATTTTTAGCATGAACGCGTAAGACTGCTTCCCGACCTTTTACATCTGGTGCGCCAACAAGTACTTTACGGTCAAAACGACCTGGACGTAAAAGTGCTGGGTCTAAGACATCAGAACGGTTTGTTGCAGCAATGACGATAACTGCTTCATTACTTTCGTTAAACCCATCCATCTCAACTAAAAGCTGATTGAGTGTTTGCTCACGCTCATCGTTACCACCGCCCATGCCGGCACCACGTTGGCGACCGACAGCATCAATCTCATCAATAAAGACGATAGCAGGCGCACTTTTTTTGGCATTTTCAAATAGGTCACGAACACGTGACGCACCAACACCAACAAACATCTCAACAAAGTCAGAACCAGAAATAGAGAAGAAAGGTACCTCAGCTTCGCCAGCAACTGCCTTAGCAAGTAAGGTTTTACCAGTACCTGGAGGGCCTTCAAGAAGCACACCAGCAGGAATCCGGGCACCTAAATCATGATATTTTTTAGGGTTCTTCAAGAAATCAACAACTTCAACAAGTTCTTGTTTTTCTTCATCAGAGCCTGCTACGTCAGAAAAGCGAACTTTAATCGTTTTCTTGTCTTGTTCTTTAGCTTTAGACTTCCCAAAATTCATTGGGTTGCCGCCACCGTTAGCACCACCGCCACGCATACCTCCCATCATCATGTAGAGGAATCCAATCATCAATAATAGTGGTAGCCAAGAGCCCAGTAATGTTAGCCAAATACCGTTAGATGCTTCTGGTTTAACTGTTACCTTAACATCTTCTTTGTCAGCTAATTTTTGAAGATCGCTGATTGTCGTGTCCGTCGGTAATACCAGACTAGTAAAGTTTTTAACTTCTTTAGACTTATTTGGGATTAGTGAAAAACTCGTATCAGATTTAACTGTTTTACTTTTTTTATATTCACCAGATACAGAAATCAAAGAAGCAGATGGTTGATAAGTTATTTCCTTGATTTCACCCGCTTTTAAGCTCTTAACTAATGCTGTATAGTCGACTTTTTCGACTGAATCAGTATTAGCGCCTTTGAAAAAGTATTGGAAGCCAACAACTGCAACTATGATCAAAATGACCCACAAAAATGAGTTCTTTATGAATCCAGTATTTTTATTTTTATTATTCATAAAATCCTTGTCTAAATTTAGTATTATTCAAATATTATGACAAATTTTTACAAAAATGTCTATTAATTAAGGTCAAGTTTGGTCAATATCAGTCTTAAGACTGATGAAGCAATTACCAACCACTTAGACAATTGACACCTAAATGGAAAGCCTAATCGTTATTTTGATAGATTTCTTCTTTTAAAATACCGATATATGGCAGATTACGGAAATGTTCATCATAGTCTAGCCCAAAACCAACTAAAAATTCATTAGGTAGACTAAAGCCAACATAGTCAGCCTCAATCTCTACTACTCGGCCTTCTGGCTTATCAACTAGGGTTACGATTTTTACTGACTTAGCTTTACGATGCAGTAACAATTGTTTCAAATAGAGAAGCGTCCGACCTGTGTCAATGATGTCTTCAACGATAATGATATCTCGACCTTCAACAGACGTATCCAGATCTTTAATCATCTTAACTTCACCAGATGAAGACGTCCCACCATGATAGCTTGACACCACCATAAAGTCCATCTCGATATGCGTATCAATACGCTTTGTTAATTCAGCAAAGAATGGTACTGATCCTTTGAGAATCGCAACCATAAGTGGATTTTTATCTTTATATTCTTGCGTTAAAACTTGGCCAATCTCACGTGATTTAGCACAAATTTCATCTTCAGTTACTAAAACTTTTTTAATTGTTTTTTCCAACATGATTTTCTATCTCTTTTCCCTATAGTAAAGTGTTCGTTTTATTTTAGCATGTTTCAATGATTTACTCAAATCTGTAGACACGACATCCAACACCCCATAAATTTGATTGTCTACTGTGACAAGGGGATTGTCGCGTTTTTTTAGCGCAATTTTATTATCAATGAAAAAGCGTCGTAATTTTTTATGCATACCATTAATGACAACCCGGTCCCCAGCAAGCCGTTTTCTAATGATAATCTCTCCTGTATCCGGTATAGCTACTTGACTAAACTCACCAAAGACAAATGGTGTTAATGATGTTTCAAACGCAATTGCATTTCCACGTTTTTCAATGTAAAAACAATGCTGATCTTTAACAAAATTATAGTCAGCGGACATGGCATGTAAATACTGACCTTGTCGCCTAATAACGTGCAGCAGTTGGTCAAACTGTCTCTTAGCAACTTCTAGTGTAGGAAATTGTGTCAAATAGTCTTGTAGAATAAAATATTGTAGTGCTTCAGTTTCTTCATTAAATGCCATCAACTCAATGAGTTTAGCACCAGAGAAGTCTGTAATACTATCTGATACAATCGTCATTGCTAGCCCAATTTCTTCAGATAGACTTGCTAGATTCTCTGAAAATCGTGGATTTTCTTTGCTAAAAGCAGGTAAGTAGGTATTTCTAACACGATTTCTTAAGTACTCATTTTCCGCATTTGATACATCCTCAAAATAAGTCGTAGCAGTTAGTTCTGATTTCTCAAAAGATAAGAGTGGCCGAATCAATTCCGACCCTTCATCTGGCCCAAAACTTTGAACTGGCTTCATACCCGTTAAAAACCGTAACCGTGATCCACGAATCTGCCGGATTAAAAAATTTTCTATCACATCATTGCTGTGATGGGCTGTTACAATCGCAGAAATGTGCTGTGCTGTCATGATCTCTTCAAAAAACGCATAACGAAAATCTCTCGCTTTTTCCTCTGAAAAAGTTCCCTCATAATGCGCTGTATAAAACGGCACCCCTAACTCAGCCATTTTTTTACTTAGTAGGTTTTCCTCCAAATCAGACACAACTCTTTGTTTGTGGTTGATATGCGCTACAGATAAGGTGACATTTAGTCTGTCTTTTGCTTGATAAAGCCAATCAAAAAGGGTCATTGAATCAACCCCTCCTGACAAGGCAACTAGTACACTAGCGTGCTGATCAAAATAATGTGCATCAACAACCGTCTTTAAAAACTTGTCGTAAGGTGTCACTTCATTACCTCATATATATCTTTAGATATCTCTGCTAGTTCGATACTATCAGCATTATTATTTGTTTCTATCACTAGAATATAGGGATCATCAGTAAAAATGAAGGCAGCATCATGATTAAATTCATATGCTGTCCCGATTTTATGCGCAATTTTTAGTGTTTTTGGCAGATTAGCTGGAATACGATCTGCATCATAGTCCGTTCCTACCAAAGCATCAAAAGCATTCCCGCCTTCCTTTTGGAGTGCTGCCAAAACACGGCCTACCATTTCAGCTGATGCCTCTCGGCCAACAGGATTCCAAGGTTGTCCTGAAATCGCAGTGATGTCGCTTTGAAAGTCAGCAGAAAACTGTTTTGTTTCATAATATGCAATCATGTTACTCGCGACATTATCTGAATCTTTTGCTGTTCTATTGATCAAATCTAGCAAACTATAGGGTTTATCATCTGCAGTTTTAGGTAGTAAACCAGTACCTTCCGGCTGAAAGGCCCCAGTCCAACCATTAACTTGCTCCGAATAGACTAGTGGATCATTTAGGTTAGCACTTCCCAGATTGATTTGTTTTTGTGTCCAATACAGAATTGGCAACTTACTTAAACTTGCTGAGTACATTTTTTGAGATTGATTCATACCAGCTGTAAATCCACTATCAATATCTTTTACATAGATTGAATAGCTTGGCTTGTTGTACTTCTGGTTCAACAATGCTTGAACTTTCTCTAATTTAGGATTTTGAGCAGTTGTATTTTTAGCGTCAATCCAACCTGTCATGCCATCATCAAACAAAACCCTATAATAATCTCCAAAATTTGTCGTCACAGTTTTATCCACTTTCAGCTTCATACCCGCAGATAAGGTTTCGTAAACAAGGTTGTCGTACGTTGTCAACGGCTTGTAAAAAACAGGGGTCTCCACCACTGTATAGACAACTTGATTATTTGTCTTACTTATTTTTAAGATATCTGAACTCGTTTTAATAAAAGTACTATCTGTTAGCTTTAACTCTTTTTTATTAACTTTAACAATATTTGATGGCGTTTTTACAGCTGTTTTTTTAGCCTTAATCGTCAGCATGGCATCTGAATAAGTTTGAATATCCGTCAGACTTAACGGGCGCTCTTGCGACTGTGCTTGTTGGTTAACCAAATTGGGCTTATCAGAACTTAATACCTTATTAGCCTGTGTTGGTTTCGGTAATGTCCAAAAAGCAGGCAGTAGCATGATAAAAAAAACAACCCATTGTAATAAATAAACACGCTTATTTGCTATCTTGTCTTGCATTTTCTAAAACCTTATCAATCATCTTATTGGCATCACTTAAATCAGTGTTTACAAGATGTTGCATCCTAATAAACATTGGATTACCACCATGTAAAAATTCATAGACACGTTGACGCTGTCCAAAACTCTCTCCTGTAATATCCCAAGCAAGATTTAATAGTAAAGCCCGTTCGGCAGCATCCATCAGCGGACTCGTCATGGCATTCTCTAGCATGTCACCTATCTTTGCGTTATGAAACTCACGAAAGTCTGGCACGCCTACTGCAGATCCTGCAGAAAACTCAGCAATTGCGCGTAAAGCTTCATCATAATAAGTCGTTAAATTAGCTCGTACAGCTAATAATGTTTGCATGTTTGGTGTAAACACATCATTTTGCATCTTACCAGTGACTTCACTAGCGATGATACAAGAGCGAATCATCTCCAAATTCACGGATAATTGTCCTAGCATTTCTTGAACACGCTGAAAGCCTCTTAACCCAAGTTTGTCAGCTAGTTTAACAGCTAGTCCTGTCACAAATTCTAATTTTATAAAGCCGCGAACTTCATCCTGATGGGCCGTATGATTAAATAGGCCACTTGCCTCAAAAAAGGCATTCGATTTGTTGACATCACCACAAACAAACAAGGCATCATTAGGGATGAAAACATCATCAAATAAAATAAAGGCATCTATTTCATCAAAAGCATTTGATAACGGATAATCCGCTAAAGAATAAGTCGTTTTCATAGTTGACTTACGGCAGACAACTTTCACCCCTTCTGTTGCTATGGGTATCGCAAAAGCCAAGGCAAACTTGCCATCCTCAGGAGTTAGTCCAGGTAAATTAAATATGAGCAGCTCATCTGCAAGCGGCGCTAACGTATTGACTTGCTTTGCACCTCTAACGATAACACCATCCAGGCGACGCTCTTTAATCCAGACGCCTGCAAATTCTTGACCTGAATCAAGTAACTCAGATAATCCTTTTTGTCGATCAACCTGTGGATTTTGAATGGCATGGCTAACAAACGTGTCTTCATGCTTAACGTGGTTAGCCCATTCTTTTGCGTTTAAGGCAAAGTTGATGTGATCACCACTACCTAAATTATCAGCATAGTTTTCTAACACAGCAACACCAGCGTTAATAAAGTCTGGTGTTCTACCTAGCATACCATAGGACTCCCTAGCAACCTCTTCATATATTTGGCGTTTTTTTGCTAAGTCCGCTGGTGATTTGGGCGTAAGAAACATCACTGAAGACTGGATATCACCTTCAAAAAAGGTATGATCTTTATTTTCATGCTGTAAGTCATAATATCTTTGGATAATTTTTAAAGTACGCGAAAAAACAGCCTCACTAGCCAAATTTGAAACATAGTTGCCATTTAGATAGACTTCTCGTCCATCATTTAATTGCCCATTTTTTGTTGTCATAAGTTTCTTACCTCTTGATTTTTAGTGTGCAAGTTAGTTAACCTGTCTAGAGTCGTGATCATTTTTTGCTCATACTTTGCCAAAAAAGCTTCATCTACTAATGCAAGCTCTATCTTTTTATCTTCTCTAACAGCTTTAACGGTTACATTAATCGCTTCACCCTTATGGTATTTCTCACCTGAGGGTGTTTCTGACCAACGCAATAAACCTGTTTGCACACTGGCTAATCCTGTCTCAGAATAAGATAAAGCAAGCAGTGCTTCTTGACTTAAATCTGAGGATAAAAATGTAACAAAAAGACCAAATTTTGAAATATGTTTTATGTGACCAATCATTTTATATCAGTGACGCCTCCGTCAGACAAGTCTGGAATTGGAAACACCTTCTCATCCTGTTTGGAGTAGGAAAACTTTGCCCTTGCATACTTTTCGATAAAAAGAGGATCTTGTAACTTCGTGATATTTGCTTTCTTGATCACTAGTTGTTGATCTAGTTGTGCTGATTTTTTATCATATTTAACCTGAAGCGCCCGACGACTTTGTAAAGTTTGGTAGGACTTTACAAGATTAATTGTGGGTAGCATCATAACTAATATCACAGTAATTAAAATTAACCCTAAATAACGACGTTTAGGGGCTTTTTTATTGACTGGTTGTATATTTTTTAACTGTTGTGTTGTATAGTCGTTATTTAATCGAACTATTTTCTTGTTAGCGATGACAATTCTCCTTTAAGCTTATCGTTGAGGTGACTGGAGACTATGCATTAACTCTCGTTTCTGATAAAATTTCGTACATCTTATCAGCATCTTCTTTTTTAGTTGAGTCTTTCATGTCTAGTACACGAACCTCTAAAATTTTATTGCCAAAAGTAATCGTTAAGACATCATTGAATTTGACCTCAGAAGAGCTCTTGGCAAGTATGCCATTAAGTTTTATACGTCCTTTATCAGCAACTTCTTTAGCAACTGTTCTTCTCTTAATAATTCTTGAAACTTTTAAATATTTGTCTAATCTCATAACACTTATTATAGCATACAAGCAGATAACTTGTACAATAAGACAAATTTTTTATCTCCCTATTTATAACCTATTCGTCACTAACCATAGTGACAGGTTTTCATTCTCACATATCGTTAAAATAAGATACATCCTATTTTTTGAAAAGCACATCATTTTACGACAAAAGGTGACGTCTTTCTGGCTCGCCATAAACTTTGGGATAGTTGTGTTTTTCTAGGTATTTTGTTAGAATGTAGTGAAAATGTTTCATGCTTATGGAGGGAATTGATGTACAATTTAGGTGATTTTATTGAGATGAAAAAACCACATGCTTGTCTTGTTAAATCAACTGGAAAAAAAGCAAATAAGTGGGAAATCATGCGTTTAGGCGCTGATATCAAAATCCGTTGCAGCAATTGCGATCACCTTGTCATGATGCCACGAAATGATTTTAATAAAAAAATAAAAAAGATTTTGACTTAAGAAAGGAGCTACATCTATCAAAATTGGATGATTAGATGTAACACTAAAACTATGGCTTTAACAGCAGGTATCGTCGGATTACCCAATGTCGGTAAATCTACACTCTTTAACGCAATCACGCAAGCGGGGGCGGAAGCTGCCAACTACCCATTTGCAACCATTGACCCAAATGTTGGTACGGTTGAAGTCCCAGATAAACGACTTGATAACATTACCGATCTCATTAAACCAAAGAAAACAATCCCAACAACTTTTGAATTCACAGATATCGCAGGTATCGTTAAAGGTGCTTCAAAGGGAGAAGGATTAGGTAATAAATTCCTTGCAAATATCCGAGAAGTGGATGCCATCATCCATGTCGTTCGTGCCTTTGAAGATGAAAACGTGATGCGAGAACAAAATCGCGAGAGTGACTTTGTTGATCCACTTGCTGACATTGACACCATTAACTTAGAACTGATTTTAGCAGACTTAGAATCTATCAATAAAAGATATGCGCGTGTTGAAAAAATTGCGCGGACACAAAAAGATAAAGATGCTGTGTTAGAACTTAAAGTTTTAGATAAAATAAAACCAACACTCGAAGCAGGCAAATCGGCAAGAACAGTCGCATTTGAAGAAGATGAATTAAAAGTTGTTAAGTCGCTATTCTTACTGACAACGAAACCAGTCTTATATGTTGCTAATGTATCCGAAGATGAAGTAGGTGATCCAGAAAGCATTACTTATGTGAAACAAATTCGTGAGTTTGCAGCGACAGAGAATGCGGATACTGTTGTTATCTCTGCTCGTGTTGAGGAAGAAATAGCAGAACTAGATGATGATGAAAAAGCTGAATTTCTTGAAGCAATTGGCTTAAGTGAATCCGGGATTGATAAGTTAACACAAGTCGCTTATCGTTTACTCGGTCTTGGCACATACTTTACAGCGGGTGAAAAAGAAGTTCGTGCATGGACATTTAAACGTGGTATTAAAGCGCCAGGTGCAGCTGGTATTATTCATTCTGATTTTGAAAAAGGATTCATTAGAGCAGTAACCATGTCTTACGATGACTTAGTTCAATACGGTTCAGAAAAAGCCGTTAAAGAAGCAGGCCGTCTCAGAGAAGAAGGAAAAGAATACATCGTACAAGATGGTGATATTTTAGAATTCCGTTTTAATGTCTAAAAGGTCAAGAAGCTGAAATTCTTATTTCAGTCTTTTTTGGTGTTTACGATAATCGCAAACATCGTAAACTTAATGTAAAAGGAGTGTCAACTTGGTGAAAATAATAGTGGGGCTTGGTAATCCAGGTGATAAATATACCCATACTAAACATAATATTGGCTTTGATGTCTTAGATGTCCTTGCTAACCGACTAAATGTCAGCTTTAAGCGTGATAAAACGTTTATATCAGACATAGCTAGTACATTTGTTGATGGTGAAAAAGTTTTACTCGTCAAACCACTCACTTTTATGAATGATTCTGGTAAGGCAGTAAAACCAATTTTAGCTTATAATGGCCTTACAGCTGATGACCTAATGGTTGTCTATGATGATCTCGATATGGCAGTAGGAAAACTTCGACTTCGTCAAAAAGGATCCGCCGGTGGCCATAATGGCATCAAATCAATTTCAGAACAACTTAGTACCCAAACTTATAATCGCATTAAAGTAGGAATCGGTCGTCCTAAACATGGGATGAGTGTCGTCAATCATGTACTTGGTAGATTTGATAAGATAGATAATGAAGATGCAGCGATCGGTATTGCGCGTGCAGCAGATGCTGTTCAATATTTTATTGAGACAAATAATTTCAATCAGACAGGAAACCAATTTAACGGATGAAACTTACAACCCTATTTGATGAGACTCTACCAGTAAGTAAATGGCATCGTGATCTAAATAAAGCGTCACGTACCTTATTCACTGGTATTCAAGGTACGATCAAAGCACTGTTGATGGCTACAGCATATGATAACTACCCTGATAAATATATTATCATCACAGATAGTCAATATCACGCTAGTGAACTCTATAGTGATTTAGCAGAGATCATTGGTGAAGACAAAATCTTCCAATATTTCTCTGATGATAATATTTTTGCAGAATATGCAATTGCCAGTAAAGAAAGAATTGCTTATCGGCTAGATGCACTTACTTTCTTACAGGATGAAGAAGCGGATGGTTTTTTAATCATACCGATTTTTGCTTTACGCAATTTATTACCGAATCCAAAAACGTTTAAGAATTTCAAGTTGACATTTACAGTCGGTCAAGAGCTTGATGTTGAGGCACTTGCTAAGCAATTATCAACACGCTCTTTTGACCTTGTCCAACGTGTGATGAGCCCTGGAGAGTTTTCAAAACGCGGTGATATTTTAGATATTTATCCTTTAACTGCCGAAAATCCGATTAGAATAGAGTTTTTCGGTGACGAAATCGATGGAATTCGCTACTTTGATATAGAAACACAACGCTCTTTACAAGAAGTAAATACAGTAACGATTACACCAGCATCTGACTTTGTCCTAAGTCAAGATGACTTTGCACGTGGTGTCAATAACCTATCAAGTATACCAGATTTAAATGAGCAACAAAAATCCTATTTTGATGAACTCATTGGTGCTGCTAAACATGATCACTATCATCCTGATTTAAGAAAATTTAGCGAATTTTTTTATGAAGACAAATGGACATTACTAGATTATTTTCCGAAAAATACGCCACTATTTATTGATGATTTTCAAAAAATAACTGAAATGGATCATAAAATCACCCACGAGACAGCCGAGTTCAGTTTATCTGAAAAGATACTTAATCGGTCTATTGATGGTATGATTTACTTATCTGATACAATTCATAGTTTAAGGCAGTATAAGCCAGCAACTTTTTTCTCAAATTTTCAAAAAGGGCTAGGCAACTTAAAATTTGATCAATTACATAATTTTAATCAGCATACAATCCAATCTTTCTTTGGCCAAATACAACTACTAAAAGTTGAAGTAGAGCATTTAACTAAAATTAACTACACAGTAATCCTTGCCGTTTCAAAAGAGAAGCAAGGTAAGTTGATAGATAGTTTACAAGATATTGACGTATCTTTTACACTATCCTCGCTTCAAGCAATTCAGGAAAACAAAGTCAACATCGTCAATATAAATTTGGCAAATGGCTTTAATCTACTTGAAGAAAAAATCGTGCTCATTACAGAAAATGAGATTTTCGGTAAAAATAAAAAAAGACGAACTAAAAGACTTAACATTACAAATGCAGAACGACTTAAAGACTATAATGAATTATCAGTTGGCGATTTTGTCGTTCATCAAACACATGGGATTGGTAAGTACTTAGGTCTTGAGACGATTGAAATTGCCAATATACATCGGGATTACTTAACGATTCAATACCAGAATAATGACACAATCTCTATTCCGGTTGACCAAGTCGATTTACTAACTAAGTATGCTGCAGGTGAAGGAAAACCACCCAAAGTCAACAAACTGAATGATGGTAGATGGAAACGAACTGTCAAAACTGTCAGCAAACAAATTGAAGATATCTCAGCTGATTTAATCAAACTCTATGCAGCTAGAGAAAGTCAAAAGGGATTTGCTTTTGCCCCTGATGATGCTAGTCAGCAAGAATTTGATGATGCCTTTTCCTATACTGAAACAGAGGACCAACTACGCTCTGTCAAAGAAATCAAACAAGACATGGAAAGAGTCCGTCCTATGGACAGATTATTAGTCGGTGATGTGGGGTTTGGTAAAACAGAAGTTGCCATGCGTGCTGCCTTTAAGGCAATAAATGACCATAAGCAAGTTGCTATTTTAGTCCCTACAACGGTCCTAGCAGAGCAACACTACAATAATTTTCGAGAGAGATTCAATGATTTTGGTGTAAACGTCGCTGTGATGTCTCGTTTTCAAACTAAAAAAGAGCAAACTGAAATACTCGAAAAATTAAAAAAAGACCGTGTTGATTTACTAATTGGTACACACCGTCTCCTATCTAAAGACGTCGTCTTTTTCGATTTAGGCTTAATGATCATCGATGAGGAGCAAAGGTTTGGTGTCAAACATAAGGAAAGACTTAAGGAGCTTAAAACCCAAGTTGACGTCTTAACATTAACAGCTACACCGATTCCCCGAACCCTACATATGTCTATGATGGGGATTCGAGACCTATCAGTCATTGAAACACCACCTACTAATCGTTATCCTGTACAGACCTACGTTATGGAGACAAATTTTGGTGTGCTTAGAGATGCTGTTTTAAGAGAAATATCACGTGGCGGACAAGTTTTCTATGTTTACAACCGTGTTGACACAATTGAACAAAAAGTATCCCAGATTTCAGAACTGATTCCCGAAGCACGTGTTAGCTACATACATGGTCAAATGAGTGAAATACAGTTAGAGAATACCTTGCTTGAGTTTATAAATGGCGAATACGATGTTCTGGTTGCGACAACAATTATTGAAACTGGTGTGGACATCCCAAATGCAAATACGCTATTTGTAGAGGATGCTGATCGAATGGGGCTTTCTCAGCTTTATCAACTGCGAGGTCGTGTTGGCCGTTCTAATCGTGTCGCCTATGCCTATTTCATGTACCAACCCGATAAATCACTGACTGATGTTTCTGAAAAAAGACTAGAGGCGATTAAGGGATTTACTGAATTAGGATCCGGTTTTAAAATTGCCATGCGTGATTTATCTATTCGTGGATCTGGTAATATTTTGGGTGCTGAACAATCAGGCTTTATTGATTCAATAGGCTTTGATTTGTATGCGCAACTTCTAGAAGAAGCAGTCAATAAACGACTTGGTAAAACAAAGAAAACAGCAAAATCAAGTTCTGAAATTTCACTTGGTATCGATGCCTTCTTACCAACAGACTATATTTCTGATCAACGACAAAAAATAGAAATTTATAAGCGTATTAGAGAAATAGAAAGCCGTGTCTACTATCAAGATTTACAAGATGAGTTAATCGATCGTTTTGGTGAATATCCTGATACTGTTGCTTATTTATTAGAAATTGGTCTGTTAAAATGTTTTGCTGATCATGCATTAGTTGACAAAATAGAGCGACAACTTGTCAATATCACGTATACGATGAGTAAAGCAGCCAATCATCACTTTATGCCACAAGATTACTTTGATGCCCTCTCCAAGACAACTCTAAAAGCTAAAATTGGTGAAGAAAAAGGCCTGATGATGATTCGTTTTGATATTAGACAGGTATCAGAAGCAGCTTATCTTGCACAAATTATGGCCTTTACAGAGCGCCTAAGTCGTATTAGAGATGAGAAAATAAATGAAAAGACCATTGATTAATACCTTAAAAGGGGTAAGTATCCTTGCTATAGCTGGTTTTTTATCTAAGATATTAGCTGCACTTTATCGGTTTCCCTATCAGAATTTGGTCGGAGATCAAGGATTTTATGCCTTTCAACAAGTCTATCCCTTCTATTCAATTATCACAACCTTGTCTCTAGTAGCCCTACCTAATTTTCTTTCTAGCCTTGTTCATTCATCTGATACACCTGAAGAAGATACCAGGCAATTTTTCCAACTGACGTTTATCTTTTCCATAATTGCCTGCTTAATTCTGACACTTTCTAGTCAGCCTATTGCTAGACTAATGGGACAAGAAAAATTAACAGGCCCATTCGTCATGGCAATCTTACCATTATTGCTAGTCCCTTTCCTATCTTTATATAGAGGTCAGTTACAAGCCCAAAATCAGATGTCCAAAACTGCACTCTCACAAGTAATAGAGCAAGTTGTTAGAGTCTGCTTAATCATTGTTGCTGCTATCTTGTTTACAAGACTCACAAACAATATCTATACGATTTCATTCTTAGCCATGCTGGGTTCTTTTATTGGAGGTGTTATGGCACTTGTCTATTTAAGGGTTACGACACCCTTTAAAATGAATGCCTTATTTTCTAATTTTTTCACGATATCTAGCAAACTTAATGTCCTTAAAAAATTTGGGATTCCTTCCTTAGTCTTTACTTTTTTTATGGTTTACATGCTACTATTACAAATGATAGATGTCTTTTTTGTGAAAAATGCATTGCTAAATATGACACAAAGCATCACCTCAAATCAAGCAGAAGTGCTAAAGGGGATCTATGATAGAGGCCAACCTTTCCTACAGTTAGGGTTAGTCATTACAACATCAATTCTAACCGATGCACTACCTAAACTAACGAAACGTGGCGTCATATCTAACCAGATTTGGCAAGCTGTAACTTACCTATCCATTACCATAACGACTGGGCTATTCCTTTTATTACCCAGTATGAATGATGTCCTATTTAAGAGTCATGAGCACTCGTTTAGTTTACAACTCTTCATCCTACAAATACCACTCATTTCGATGATTCAATTGCATCACCATGCGCTTTTCTTAGCCCATAAAAATAAACAATCCGGTCTATTTTTAATCAGTGGGTTATGCCTGAAATTAATTCTCGTTTATCCACTGACTAGCTCTTTTGGTCTAAATGGGGCGTCTCTCTCTAGTTTAATTAGTTTGCTCTTTGTCTATCTGCTTTACATGATTTACAGTAAAAAAACGCCAAATGCTTTATTAAATGCGCGATTTTGGCTGGCAATCATCGCGATGAGCTTTGTCATCTTAATCGGTACCCACATTTTTCTTGTTGACAATCGTCTATTGCAACTGATTAAAATCGGATTACTGACTATGATTAGTGCAGCAGTATTCTTTAAAGTTAGCAAATTTAAACTAAAAACGTTACTCACTTAACTTAAGCATAAAAAAAGAGCCTAGGCTCCTTTTTTTATACTTGTTCGATGTAAACCTTATCTGGTCCTCCCAGTAAAATGAGATACTTTTCAACTGATGCCACCTTAAATGCTGACGCAAGACTTTCGGCATATAGGGACATCTGTAGTTGATACTGCGCTTTGATTTCTGGAATTTTAGCTAAGTCTGTAAAGTGATCCGTCTTATAATCAAACAGGATGATCTTATTATCAAGTTTAATGAAACCATCTATAATACCACGTATCACGTATTGTTGACCTGAGGCATCGTCTGTTTTTAGCATGGAAAATGGTGCTTCACGAGATATATTGTCAAACTGAGCCACTAATAGCTTACCAAAGTCTGTATCGAATAAACTAAAAATCTTAGCCTGATCAATTTTCAGCTTAACTTCATCCCTGACAGCTAATTTTTTGAGTGTATGTGCTAATGTTTCACGTGAAACATTTGTAAAATCAAGTGATTGCATTAACTCATGTACAGCTGTTCCTAATTCAGTAGGAGAGACTTTTTTATCCGTCTTTAAAAATTCAAACTGCGAATACTTTTGTTTAGACTGAACAACTACGTCATTCTCTGAAATCAAATGTTCATATCTTTTTTTGATTTGACTAGGTGTTTGAATCGTTGGTAATTGAATCCCCGCAGCATACTTATGATTGAGCTGTTCAGTAGATGCTAGCATATCTTTAGCTAATTTAACCTCTTCAATCGTATCCATAGTCCCATCAAATGCTTGTGAAGCAAGTAAAAGTGAATCAAATGAGTTGGCTTCCTGGTAACTGCTTGGTAGCATCTCTGCTAAGTCATCATCAGTAATTAATCTTAGATTAAGACCTAATTCTGATTTTACAGTCGTCGCATGATAGATGCCCAAAATCCAGTTCAAATAGCCCTTACTAGATTTTCTAATGCGCGTATCTAAGAGGCCATTTTGATCAAAAGCAACTTGCTGATACTCTGAGAAAAGACCATCTTCATCTATTTTTGAGGCATCAATCTTACCCACCATGTAAACTTTATTGACAGCTCTAGTAAAGGCAACATAAAGCATCCGCATTTCTTCAGCTAGTGATTGGTATGATTTTTCCAAGGCGTTTGCCATGTGAGGTAAGGTTGCCATTTTAACTAATGCATAAGGGAAATCAGTGTCAACTTCTGCCTTAAAATCTGCTGTTAAGTTAATACCTGCACCATTTTTTCTTGAAAGAATTAAATCACCAGATAAGTCTTTCATATTAAACTTCTTATTAAAGTTCAAAATAAATACATATGGAAATTCTAGGCCCTTTGATTTATGGATGGTCATGACGCGAACAGCATGAGTTGGTAGTGCTACATTAATTGATGTCAAATCATTTTTGTTGGTCATAAAACTATCAATCATCTTGATAAATTGAAAGAGGCCCTTATATCCAGAAGATTCATATGATGCTGCACGATCTGCTAATGCAGCTAAATTAGCCTGTCTGAGTTGGCCATTTTTCATGCCACCCACATAGTCATAATAATGTGTATCGCGATAAATTTTCCAAATCAGGCTATGTAAACTTTCTTGTTGCGAAAATAGCTGCCATTGATTAAATAAATCAGTAAAGTTTTCAAGTTTATATCTGAGTTGTGCATCAACTAAGTCTGGTTTTAGACCATCTCCATCTAACGTTTTTTGATATTTTTCATAAAATGTTACATCATTTGAGGCCTGTAAGCTAAGGACTGCTAATTCATTTTCATCAAAATTAAACAGAGGGGATTTCAAAAGTGCCACAAAGGAGACATCAAAAAGTGGATTGTCAACTGCTCTCAACACATCTAACATGACCAAAACTTCCATGGCTTGAAGATACGTCATCTTGCCTTCATCAAGGACTACTGGAATATCAAATGATTGGAGAACACGTTCAATTTCCGCATTATTCGTCTTACTCCTAACAAGTATGACAATTTCTTCATATGCGACGCCTTGCTCACTTAATCGCTTAATCTCCTGGGCTGTCATCACCAACTCGTCTTTTGATAATGCTGCATCATCCTCAACTTGATGTTTTGGATCTTGATAGATTAGTAATTCTGCTGTAAACGCAGTTGAGGTTTCCTTAGCATAAGATGGATTCCCAACAACCAACATTTCTTCATCACCATAGACCATCTCCCCAATATTTTTATCCATTAATCTTTTAAAAACTTGGTTGGTAAAATTGATGACTTCTGGTCTTGATCGAAAATTCTCTTTAAGTCGGATTAATTTTCCATCGCTCATTGGCTGTTGGTAGCCCTCATACTTAGCCATAAAAAGCGAGGGATCTGCTAGTCTAAACCCATAGATTGACTGTTTAACATCACCAACCATAAATCGATTATGACCATTTGATAGTAAGGTTAACATCGCCTCTTGCAGATGATTGGTATCTTGATACTCATCTACCATGACTTCAACATACTGTGTTTGATAGACTTTTCTGAGGACCTCATTTTCCTGTAAGATAGCAATCGTCAGATGCGTTACATCAGCATATTCAAGACAGGCATTATTAAGCTTATAGTCATGATAGTCTTGATAAAAAGTGAGCGCAATTTCTTGTAAATCTGCTGTCAATTCACTTGCAGCATCATGATATTTTTCAATAATGGCTTGATGCCTAATTGCTTCAACAAACTCATCCAGATTTTTTCTATAAGTATCAAGTGATGCCTTTAAGCTTTTCTTTTGGCTTTCAAGTGCTTCATCTCTAGTCTCTTTATTATTTGCATTGGGTATAAACTGAAATTTTAGTTGCTGATAAAAATCAGCAAACTTAGGAAATGCTTTCTGCTCTAAGCAAGCTACTAAGTAGTCATAATTACCTAAAAATTCTTCTGTGTTACTAATTTTTGCCTTACCAGTAATCAAGCCAGTCGTTAAATTTTCATCCAATATTTGGTAGATTTGAAATAAGCTATCCTGTAAGCCATCTGTAAACCTATCCGGTAAATCAGCATAACTGCCAATTGTTGAAAAGCCAGTTAAAAAATCATGTGTCAACCACTTAATCGGATCTTCCAGACTATCAGCAAATGTATTAATTTTATCTAAGACACTATAAAATGGGGCTATTTTACGATCAGATGAAAAATTAGTCATCACCTTAATAAATCGTTCCTTACTAAGCGTCCCTTTCCCTGCTAAGGACGCCTCAACTAATTTATCAAATAGCTCTTGCTTGATCACATCTTGTTCTGTTTTATCAACTAGTAGTCTAAAAGTAGGATCGATATGTTTTAAATAGAAATTTTCTTTGAGGAATTTTAGTGTGAAGCTATCCATTGTCCCAATATCCGCACTAGGTAAATCTTGTAATGCTTGTGTTAGCAGATGAAGACTTTCGTGTTTTTTTTCCTTAAGACGTGTCTCACGAATCTTCTTATCTAGTCTTGTTTTTAACTCAGCAGCAGCTTTATTTGTAAAGGTTGAAATGAAGAGACTTTTAAGTGGCACGCCCTTTAAGATATAATAAAGAATGCGTTCTGTCATCACGAATGTCTTACCAGAACCAGCAGAGGCTGAGACTAGAATATTTGTACCTGTCCGATAGATTGCCTCAATCTGCTCTGGTGTCTTTGGCATGTCTTTACCAGATTCATTTTCTTGTAATGCTGAGATGTCTTGTTCAGTCAGATGATTCATTAATACTTTCTCCTTTCAGTAAGGCTTCTCTAATTTCTTCTTTTGATTTCTGGTGAATTTTTCGTCCTGATGATAAATGCAAGTCTGGTTCAAATCCACATATACTCTTGAATTGACAGAATTGACACCCTTTAGCATGATGGTTGACAACAACTGGATTGATGTCAACTTTTCCTGATAAAATCTTTTTCCCCGCCACTTGATAAAGTGTTTCATTTTGACTAATCATAGCCGATATTTCTGGTTCAGTAAAGAAATTGTTATTATTCTTGAAAGGCTGATTTTCTTTTGTAAATTGGCCTAGGTTAAAAAGATCATCGAAACTATCTTTTAAGTCACTTGCTAATTCAGCATTGAAGAAACCGGTGTACTTCATCAGTTTCTTTAGTTCATTAGGAATATCAGAAATAGCCTTAATTGATTTAAGAGGTATCGTTGGATTTTGAAGATGTAAATATAATGCTCCCCAAATATCAGCTGTGGTGCCAAATTTGGTCGCATTTTGATGCAAAATGTCTAAATAAGTTAAAAACTGTAAACTTGTCCCATCATACGCATCTTGTAAATCAAACTTTTTATCTCCTGACTTGTAGTCAACAGCACCTAAGGTATTAAACAGATTATCAACTCTATCAATTAAGCCGCGTAGCTGTAACTTTTTATTATCTTGTAAGGCAACTTGATAGGTTTTTAACGTAGATTGTTCAAAACCAAATGCTTGTTCAAATGCCAATGACTGGATACCAGAATTACCTAAAGTTTGCTTGATCATGGTTGCTGTTTGATAGATGATTTCCTGTAGTCTAGACTGCGTAAACTGACTGAGCGCATCTCGTTTAAAATAGACCTGATATTTTTCATCAACTTCTTGTAAGGTTTTTGCTAGAATCTGGTCAAATGCTTGTCCATCTTGTGCACTAGTTCTCATGACCTTTTCAAATACTTCATGAAAATAGGAGCCTGATAATCTTGAATCTAAATCTATCGTTTCAAATTCTTTAATATGAAGTGTTTGATTTAAAAAGTATTGATACTCACAGTTATAAAAGTTTTCAAAACTAGAAACTGACGCGTTCAAATCTGACGGATATAAGGCAGATATAACGGGTGGCTGAATTTGCCTTGCTGATAATTGATCTGTTTTAGCAGCTGATAGTAGGAACTGGTAGTCAGATTTTTTTGTCATGACTCTGAATAAACTGACCCAAAATGAGCTTGATTGATGTTTAAAATCAGTATTCGATGTTGTGACTAATTGCCGCTGAATTTCACCAAAGTTTGCTAATAGACCATTATAATTACCAATATGTTCGAGGGTGTCAACAAGATTTACACCAGTTTTGATCGTTGGTTTTAGACCACGATTCACTAAAAAGCTCAGATAAGACGACATCTCACTTTGCTCATTTGTATAAATCTGCGGCGTTGATAGGACTAATTTTTTATTTGCTGTGTTGAACAGCTGCACTGCTGTGAAACTATTCTTTTTACCATTAATAAATGCTGGCTCATCCACGTACTGGATACGATCAGTCTCTCTTAAATTACGATTGATGGCCGCACGTTCTTCATCTGACAATAAACTTAAATTTTGTTTTTGCTTAGGAAAATTTGACGCTGTCAACCCGATAGCAAATACATAGTCAGCTGTGTGAGGCTCTACTAGCTCGTAAGATTTAACTTGAACCACGTCGACATTAGCTGGTACTAATCTGTAGCTAGCATTTTTAATACCAGACTCAATAATATCTAAGAATTCTTGTATAGATAAGGTTGCCATACCAAAGACAGCTGTAAATTCTTCCAGAACTGTCATCAGTAACTTCCAAACTTCTAAATGCTCGGAAGATTTTTCAAAGTTAGCTGCAGCCTCAGATGCAAAATAAAGTTGCTCAAGACTTACTTTGACTAATCCTGTTTCAAGAAATGCTTGAAACTTTTTAACCCAAGTTGTCCCTTTTGTTTTTTTAGTTTCCAAAAATACTTGTAAAGGAGAACGCTCTCCTACAAGTAAACGTCTGATTTTCTCTGGCCCATGGTCTTCAAACGCTTGATTGAATTTCGATTTACCTCTTACATTTCGTTGTAAACTATAATATTCAAACTTGTAAACATCTTGTAACGCTAGATGATCAGCCGTATAAAGTCCTGTTTTCAATAAATTTAAAATGTCATGTAGTTGATAGCGATTTTTTTTGATTTTAAGTAAGGATTCTACCAAGACAATCAAGGGATGATCTTTCATCGATTTTTCTTGTGCATAGAAAAACGGAATCTCATATGTCTTGAAAATTTCAGGTAACAAAATCCCATCCGTATTAACATCACCTAGTAAGACTAAGATATCTTTATAGTTTACGCCTTGATATAAAAGTTGTCTGATCTGCTTGGCAACATGCTCGATTTCTTCTTTATGATTAACAACCTGCCAAACTTCGATAGCATCGTTAGGCGTTAAGTGATCTTCATCGGTGATTGAAAAATCCGACTCTTTCTCCATGAGATCTGATATTTCAGTAAAGATGGTGTCATCTTTATTGACAGTCTTATCAACTAAAGTTAACTCGTACTTTTGCGATAATGTCCTGATTAACTCAACTGATTGTTGATAGATGTTGCCTTCAATAAAGGTAGCTGATAATGATTTTTTTGAGGCGTATATGCCTAATGTAATATCTGACACTTGAGTAGATAACACATCAATTAAGGTTAATTCTTCTGCAGAAAATCGAGAATAGCCATCAATAATTAACACATAGTTTTGTAAATTTGCAGTCACGTTGTCATTGACTAATAGGTCAATAAATTGTTGTAATTTATCTTCGTTTGAAAAATGACCTAATTGGTAGTCAAATTCATCAAGGATGATTTTCAATTCTTGATTTTTCTGATTATTTGTCGCTAGCAATAACTCGTCACTCGTCAAGTTGGCCGTGTTTAACTCATGGTATAGCTCAACCAATTGGTCAATAAAGCCTTGCTTCTCTTTGATAAACCGATAGGTTGGGATTGCCTCATCTGATAGTAAGCTCAAAGTCCGACGCATGAGCATGGCAAGCCCAACAGTTGATAGATTTGTTTTATCAGTCTCTTGATTTTTATCAAAGTACCATGGTAGCTGTTTTAGTCTGGTAACGGTTAAGTCAAATAAGGCACCATCTTGACCATGATTAAAACGTGTCAAAATCTCCTTTTCTTTTTCAAAAGAAAGGGAAGATGGTACGATATAAAATATTTTTTTTCCAGCCTCAATATAATCACGCGCTTCATCAATCAAAAAATCAGTGAGTTGACCGTAAATATCTGTATGGATAATTTTCATATAAAAAATAGACCTCTCGGTCTATTATATCATGTTTGAGGATACATCAGCTCGGGTTAACTCAGCTGATTAGTTGGTCCGAACAGGTGTGACCAACTGTACAAAATCAAGCGTATCGCTCTTTGGGACCAATGTAAAGGGTCTTACAGCAGAAATAAAGCGAATTCTAACCTCTGGTTCTTTAATCACCTTCAAAGCATCAATCAGATACTGAGGATTAAAAGAAATGGTTAAGTCATCTCCAGATTTTGCCAATGGTGTGATTTCTTCATGAACTGATCCCACTTCTGGTGAGTTAACAGTCGCAATAATCGTATCGCCACTAATCGTTAATTTCACTGTACCGTTTGTCGTCGCGTTAGAGAGCAATTTAGCACGATCCATGGTATGACGTAGATTTGCCACGTCAAAGGTCAAATCAAGCGTATAATCGGCTTCTGAAGGGATTAAGCGATTGGTATCAGGATAGTTGCCTTCAACAAGACGAGTATAAAACGAAATCGTTTCATTTCTAATTAAAATTTGATTACTAGAAAAGAAAATATCAAGTTCTGTATCATCATCTGAAAAAACGGATTTAAAGCTATTGACCGATTTATTTGGTAAGACCAAATCAAAATCTTCACTTAACTTATCAAGCGTGATAATTCTTTGACTCATACGATGTGAGTCAGTTGCAACTGACTTCAACAACTTGTTATCTGTTAAGGTCAAATGAACGCCTGTTAAAATAGGACGAGATTCCTGAGTAGACACTGCAAAAGCTGTTTCAGTGAAGATCTCTTTTAAGACACCAGCTTTAATTTTAAGTGGATTTTCTGTCGCCATCTCTTGGATACGTGGATACATCTCAACATCTAGTCCTTTAAGGGTAATCTCAGACTGACCTGATGTTAAGACAACTTGATTTTGTTCAATTTCTTGAAAATCAAATGTGATTTCAGGGAGGTTATTGACAACACTCTCAAAAAAGTTGGCTTCTAATAAGATACTGCCCGGTTGAGAAATCAACATCCCAGCATTTTCATCCTCTTTAGCTACAAAGTTTTCGATCGAAATTTGTCCATTAGATCCTGTTAGGGTAATGCCTTCAGTAGAGACATCAATTTTTATTTTAGATAAAGTAGGAATTGCTACTTTACTAGAAATAGCTTGTTTGGTAATTCTCAAATTATTGAGAAAAGCGGTTTTATTGATCGAAAAATTAATCATCGAGAGAACTCTTTCTTTTATTAGTTAAATAAATATAGTTAGTAATAGTAATAGGGGCTGTTCAGTATGTGGATAAGTCTTCTAAGCCTTTAATTTCAAATTAGTTTGGCCTGTGGATAAAAAAAGATAAGCTGTGAATAAGTGTGTTTAATTTCCACAAGTCGCTTCAGACTACCTCAAGTTTGATTTGATGGTATCCATCTCTTTTTGAAGACCAGTATCTGTTTTCATCTTATCTGAAATCTGTTTGTGCGCATAAATAACTGTTGTATGATCACGCCCACCAAATTCTTTGCCAATAGCAGGCAGACTTTTGCCTGTAATTTCCCGAATCAAGTACATGGCAACCTGTCTCGGGTATGCAATCTCTTTAGGACGCTTTTTACTGACCATATCAGCAATCGAAATTTTGTAAAAACTAGCAACTTCTTCTTGAATTTGTTTAGAAGAGATATCTTTATCAGGTATGATCTTAGTAGACTCTAGCGTATTAAGTGCTTTAGAGGCTGTATCAATATCAATGACATCAATATGATAGGTGTTGGCATAAAATTTTAAATTTTTAAGTGCGCCTTCTAAGTCTCTGACATTTGAGTCAATACGTCCAGCAATATAAGACAGTGTTTCTGATGGGACTTTAATCGCCATCTCATCTACTTTATTAAGTAGAATCGCCATACGATCTTCATAGTTGGGTGCTGTAATATCAGTTGTTAAGCCCCAGCCAAAGCGAGACTTAAGTCGTTCTTCAAATTCATTTAGCTCATTTGGGGGTCTATCACTTGAAATGACGATTTGAGCCCCTTTATCATGTAGTGTGTTAAAGGTTTGGAAGAACTCATTGATGGTCCCTTCTTTTTTAGCAAAAAATTGGATATCATCTAGTAGGAGTAGGTCAAGTGTTCGGTATTGATCTGTAAATTCCTGCATTTGGTTTTTACGAGAACTTTGGACATAATCGTTAACAAAATTTTCAGATGAGACATACTTGATACGTGATGCTGGATTGTTATTGAGAATCTCATTTCCGATTGCATTCATCAGATGGGTTTTACCGAGTCCGGGTCCACCATAGATAAATAGCGGATTGTACATGCCACCAGGATCATTTGCAACTGCAATCGCTGCACCAAGTGTCATCCGGTTACCTTCACCCTGAACAAAATTTTCAAAGTTGTACTTATGATTCAAGCCATTTTTGAGTTCTGAGGGCATAACGGGTGCTACCGTATCTATTTCTGTTGTATCGTCTGCCTTATTTTCATTTTCATAGTCGGCAATATTAATTTCATCAGCTGAATAAAGCGAGAAGTTAATTTCCTGACTAAATATTTCGAAGCCAGCTGTTTTAATCAGGTCTTCTTGTTTTCGCCAAAAATCTTGATGCATGTTACTTTCAAGATAAATTTTAGCGTTATTATCAGTTATCTCAAGTAGTTTCGCAGGTTCTATGAAAAAATCATAAGGTGCTTGGCCTAAGTTGTTTTTTGCGAGTTCTTTAACACGCATCCAAAATTTTTGGTCATTTGGCGTTAAGGACTT